>PPYF01545016.1_pt1 | contig 28530 bp, 21 predicted proteins | sample 1559871 | NCBI WGS metagenome assembly PPYF01 (sample SAMN08240021, study PRJNA423297) | Human gut metagenome, whole genome shotgun sequencing project.
ACAGTAATTGAAGTAGGAAAATAGTATATATGAAAATCTATATTTAAAGGGAGAATATCATGAGAAAACGTATAAAGGATGAAAGAGGAGCTATTGTTGTTGAGGCAACGATTTCGTTTACTGCCTTTATTTTCCTGTTGTACATCATCTATTCGATAGTTGATATATGCTACATACAGGCAAAGATGAGCATAGCGTTAAACAGTGCGGCGACAGATATCTCGCAGTACTCCTATCTGTATTATAAGTTTGGTATTGATTCGGTAGACAATGCAGCAAGCAATGCGGCTTCAAGCAGTAGGGCATTGGCAAAGGATACATTAAAGGGTATGGATAAGATTATGACAGGAATATCGGATATAGATAGCAGCTTGTCGGATATAGAGAATGGCTCTTCTGATTTTGAAAGTCTAATGACCGCTTATGATGAGACAAAGGGTGGAGCATCAGATTTGGCTGCCAATATTAATGACTATGGAGATGCTTTGGCAGAAGATCCTATGGGTTTTGTAAAGGGCATGGGTATGCTTGCATTAAATGAGGGCTCGTCTGCAGGCAAGTCATATCTGGCACAGTCTATGGGAAGAGCTTTTATGAAGAAGAATCTTAAGGATTCAAATGGTGGGGATGTCAACGCTTTTTTGAAACAGTATCATGTAAAGGATGGTCTGGATGGGCTTTCGTTTGCTGGCACGGAGTTCTTGGTATCAACGGATGGCAAATCAAGTAATGCCCTAAGGTTGACTTGCTCATATGATGTGAAGGTTGTCAATCTGCTTAATACAGATATCACCATCAGATTTTGTCAGAGTGCATCAACCGATGTGTGGGGCAAGGGAGTTAGTGCGAAAAAATAGGGGATTAGGAATTATGAAAACAAATGATATTTTAATGATACTCATTTCAATTATTCTATGTGGAGTGAGTATCTATATACTGATCAGAAATAAAGAAAAAAAGAGTAAAAAGCTTATTGTCTATTGTATTATAGGTATGTTTCTTGTCATGATAGATGCTTGTATGCTTCTGTTCTTTTATCACGATAATGCAATTTACAAGAATTTTAGGATGATAGCACTTCTTTCAATTATGGCATCTGTTGCATATGTTGATTTCACGGAGCTAAGGATTCCAAATGAATATATTATTACAGGACTTGTATACTGGCTGTTAAGTATATTTGTTGAGCTGATATGTGGCAGTCAGTTTATTGTTGCCAATATCATTTCTTCACTTATTGCAGCGGCAGCCCTGTTTATAGCTTCTTTGCTTTGCAAGATATGTATCAGGGGCTCGATTGGCGCCGGGGATATAAAGCTGTTTGTGGTTATGGGGCTATTGCTTGGGCTTGATGGAATATGGAGCGCTATATTTTTATCTCTCGTTTTATCATTTATCACAGCAATTTATTTTCTTATTACAAAAAGAAAAGGCAAAAAGGATGCAATGGCATTTGGTCCGGCTCTTGCTATAGGAACGTGGTTATCAATATTTTTGACTGGAATGTAGAGGATATACAATGAAGAATTATAAATTTTTAGTACCTATATTGCTTGTAGCATTGTTAGGAGGATCTGTATATAAAACATATAGTGACAGAGAAAAAATTAATAAACAATATGATAATGATATAACTCAGGCCAGACAGAATAGGAAGCTTGAGGTTTATGTGAATGCAGAGGAGGACTATCTTGATGCCTTAAAGCTTAAAGATTCAGCGAAGCTTCGGGCAGAGCTGGGAGAGATGTATATAGAAGCGGAGGATTTAAGAACAGCTGCCAAATGGGGAGAGTCTCTCATAAGTGAATATCCCAAGGAACAGGTGGGATATGAGTTTTTGATTCAGGTGTATTTGGAGCAGAAAGACTATGCCTCATGTTTCAGGATAAAGGATGAAGCGGATGGACTGAAAATTTCATCAAAGAAGATTGAAGAGATTATTTCAGATATCAAATATGAGTATTATCTCGAAGGTGAATATGCACAGGTAGAGGAGTTCAGTAATGGCTATGCAGCAGTAAAGAAAGAAAAAAAATGGGGCTATCTGAACAGCAAAGGGCACCGTGTAATAGAATCCGAATTTGAAGAGGCGGGAGCGTTTGCTAAAGAGGTTGCACCTGTTATAGATGACAAAGGCAGGGCATTTTATATAGACAACGAGGGCAACAGAAAGATAGTCATTGATTTTGTCGACAATATTGAGAAGCTGGGATATATGTCAATGGATAATATTTTTCCTGTAAATGATGGCAAAAAATGGAGCCTGTACAGTCTGGACAGCAAGAAAAAGATAGCTGGTGACTATGATGAGGTTTCAGCCATGGGAAATGGAGTAGCAGCTGTCAAGTCTGATAATAAATGGAGTCTTATTGATACCAAGGGAAAGAAAGTAACAAAAGATAAATATGATTCGGTTGTTATGGACAGTAAAGGAATAGTATGTAGAAACGATAGGGTATTTGCAAAGCAGAATGGATATTATTATTTATTTGATTCTAAAGGAAATAAGGTTGTAAAAACTAAATTTGATGATGCACGGCTATTTGCAGATGATGGATATGCCGCAGTATGTGTGGACGGCAAATGGGGATTTGTTGATAAGGATGGTAAACAGATGATTAAGCCTCAATTTAATGAGGCTCATAGCTTTTCAAACGGATTGGCGGCCGTTAGATTTACAAATGGCTGGGGCTATGTGGATGAAAAGGGTAATAAAGTCATTGCGACAGGATTTGATGATGCGTGCGATTTCAATGAACAGGGCAAGACATTTGTTAAGACGGATGATAAATGGCAGGTTTTGACACTATATTTATACAATCATGAATCATAGAACAAAGGAGACAAAGGCATGAGTTTTACATATGAAAATCAAGGAAACAATACTTATCTGGTATATAAAATAGGAGCTTCGGATAATGTGGATACAATGAGCCTTGGAATGATTACTAATAATAAGATAGATGGAATTGTTCCGACTCTGTTCACCCAGTCAGATACTGATAGATTTATTAAATATAATATTTCTGCAAAAGTGTCAGCAAAAGAGTTTTTATCAGGAGTTGTAAATAAGAAGAGATTACTAGGTGTGTTTATCAGCGTATTAAAGGCAATTAAATCAACAGAGGAATATATGATTGATGCGAGAAGCCTGTTGATTGATTTGGAACATATCTATGTTGATGTGTCAAAGTGTGATGCAATGCTTGTATGTCTTCCTTTGGTCAGACAGAATGAGTCTGTTAATATTCCTATGTTTTTTAAGCAGATAATGTTTAGTACACAGTTTGACCAAAATGAGAATTGCGATTATGTTGCACAGATTATCTGATAATTTAAATATTGCAGCTTCAAAGGCTGTTGTTGGTCAGCAAAAACCGGTTCAACCACAGAGCCAGTCACAGAGTCAGCAGCCTAAACCTATGCAGCCTGCTATGAATCAGCTAAAGAATGCACAGGTACAGACAAATATGCCATCTCAGGGGAAAATGCAATCACAGCGTGAAACACAATCAGCAAATAATGTGGTACAGCCTAATCAGGTGAATTTTGCAGTACCTAATATGAATCCACAAAACCAGAATAGAATTAATAATAATGTGCAGATGGGGACGAATATTTCAGGTACATATGTGGAAACAACCAGTGAGAAGCAGATGTCCATGTTTGGACTTTTGACACATTACAGTAAAGAAAATAAGCAGATTTACGAGAGACAAAAAGCCCAAAGAAAGGCTCAAAAGGAAGCAGAAAAAAACGGAGCAGCAATGCCTGGTCAAAATGTGAAGGCATCAAATGCTTCATTCGCCATACCAGGCCAGCCACCACAGCAGCGTCCACAGTCTGCACAGGCACAGCCACAACCTGTAATGCCACAGCAACCTCAACAACAATTTGTACAGCCACAGCGACAGTTCACTCAGTCGAATCAGCCGCAGCGTCAGTTTGCACAGCCACAACCGATGCCACAGGCACAGCAAAAGCCGGTGCAACAAGTTCAGCCACAGCCGGTGCAGAATCAAAATACAAATACAGGCATGACCGGAAATCCATCAGTTCCACCACAGATTTTGGAGAACATGACAAAGGCCGGTAATTTTGGAGAGACTACAGTGCTTGGAGTCGGTTCAGAGGCTGGAGAGACCACTGTTTTGGGAGCATCACAGGCTCAGATTATTAAGCCTTATCTGCTTAGAATAAAGAATAATGAGAGAATAGAACTCAACAAGCCGGTATTTAGAATAGGAAAAGAAAGAAGCTATGTGGATTATTTTGTGAGTGACAATACGGCAGTCAGCAGGAGCCACGCAAATATCATTAACAAGGACAATGAGTTTTATATTGTTGATACCAATTCAACAAACCATACATATGTGAATGGTTCAATGATTCAGAGCAATGTGGAGACTAAAATCGAGCATGGAACGAAAATCAGACTGGCGAATGAGGATTTTGAATTTTTCATGTACTAATAAAAAAATCACAGGATAAATATTACATATATTGAGGAAACGGCATGGATTACGAAATTGCAGCCCAGACAGATGTGGGAACAGTCAAGAAAACAAATCAGGACAGCATAATGATGAAACGTATTTTTACCAATCTTGGGAATATGGTTTTTGCAGTATTGTGTGATGGTATGGGAGGTCTTGCGAAGGGTGAGCTTGCCAGTGCCACGGTCATAAGAGCATTTGATAAGTGGGTCAACGATGATCTGCAGATGATTTGTCAGAATGGACCCGGATATATTGAGGATTCTGTAATCAGGGCACAGTGGGAGAGTATAGTAGCAAATCAGAATCAAAAAATCAAACAGTATGGAGCAGGTCAGGGCGTTAATCTTGGAACCACTGTAGTAGCGCTTCTTGTCACTGACATGAGATACTATCTGATGAATGTCGGTGATTCAAGAGCATATCTTGTAAATGATAAGCTCATACAGCTTACTAAGGATCAGACATTTGTAGGTAGAGAGATAGAGCTGGGTCATATGACAATAGAGCAGGCTAAAACAGACCCGCGCAGAAATGTGCTTTTACAGTGTGTGGGTGCTTCTGAGATTGTTAATCCTGACATGTTTTTTGGAGATGTGCAAAGTGGTACGGAGTTTCTGCTTTGTTCGGATGGTTTCAGACATGAGATTACATCTGATGAGATTTATCAGGCAATCAGACCATCATTTATGACAAACAGGGATGTGATGAATAGGCAGCTTCGTTCTCTGATAGAACTCAACATGCAGCGTAGGGAGAGAGACAATATCACAGCAGCGCTGATTAAGGTACAGTAGGAGGAAAGTTTATGCTTGAGATTGGTTCTCTTGTTGATGGAAAATACAAGATACTGAATGAAGTGGGCCATGGTGGAATGAGTATCGTCTACCTGGCTATGAACGAAAAAGCAAATAAGCAGTGGGCTATTAAAGAGGTACGAAAAGACGGTGTAAAGGATTTTGAGGTTGTGAAGCAGAGTCTTGTGGCTGAGACAGACATGCTAAAAAAACTTAATCATCCTTATCTGCCGGATATTGTGGACGTCATAGAGGATGACGACAGATTCCTGATCGTCATGGATTACATACAGGGAAATTCACTTAGCAAGGCTATTGAAGAGTATGGCGCATTGCCTCAGGATGATGTGATTCATTGGGCTAAGCAGCTGTGCGATGTACTTGGATATCTGCATTCACAGAATCCACCTATCATATATCGTGACATGAAGCCTGCCAATATCATGCTTAAGCCTGATGGCAATATCACTCTTATTGATTTTGGAACAGCAAGAGAGTTTAAAGAAAAAAATCTGGCTGATACGACATGTCTCGGAACTATGGGATATGCAGCTCCGGAGCAGTTTGGAGGAATGGGACAGACGGATGGCAGGACAGATATTTATTGTCTTGGTGCTACACTATATCATCTGGTTACAGGGAAAAACCCATGTGAGCCACCTTATGAAATCAGGCCAATCAGAGAGATAAACCCAAGCTTGTCAGGTGGACTTGAAAGAATCATTTTAAAGTGTACACAGCCTAATCCGGCTAACAGATATCAGAGTGCGGCAGAGCTGATGTATGCTCTTGAGCACTATGATGAGATAGATGATATATATAGAAAAAAACAAAAAAGAAAGCTTACAGCTTTTATCACTACATCGGTAATTACAGTGATTTTGGGAGCAACCTCTATATGGGGATATGTTTCAGCCGAGAATAAAAAAAGTGAAAACTATGATAACATTCTGAAAACGGCAGGTACTTATGAGGACTATTACAATGCAATAATTACAGACCCTACCAGGACAGATGCATATCTGAAGCTGAATGATATGCTTACAAGTGATTTTGTATTGGACAAGGATGAGGCAAACATACTTGCAAAGATACAGGTCGGACTGGATAGAAAAAACAGTGACGGATATTCGCAGACGTATGATGTGCTTTCGGATTTGAAAAAGAAAAATCCTGACGGGTATCAGGAGGTCTGCTACCAGTATGGTGAGAGCTTTCTTTTCTACTATGATATAAATGTGGAAAAGGACAGATATGCCAATGCCGCCAAGTGGTACAAGGATGCTGTGCAGAAATATCCTGTTGCACAGATATATTGTGATATTTCCGATTGTCTGGATCTCATAAGTCAGTATGGTGGAGCAAAGGTTAAGCAGACAGAGAAGATGTATGATGAGTATGCAAATCTTTGGAAAAAGGTTACAGAGCTGGAAAAGGAATCGGAACAGTTTGACAGTGTGGATTCAAAGCTTCAGGTGTGGAATGAAGTAGATGATATTATAAACAACAATATTTCTCCGCTTTTGGAGGTGACATCCAAGGATGATGTGATTGCACTTTTGGATGATATTTCAGACAGTTCGACTAAGGTTGACAAATCGGTTATTGCAGATGATATGAAGAAGCTTCAGGACAACATCGAGTCGACAAAGCAGAAGATAAACACGGTAAAGGAGGCTGAGAAAGAATGACATATGATATTTACAGGCTGATTTTTATCGTGGGTGCCATAGCATGTGCTGTAATGTTTGTGGTTTCAGTGATACTATTTATTACACTTAAAATTCCAAATGTAATTGGCGATTTAACAGGCAGAAATGCAAAAAAGGCAATTGAAAATATTAGAAAGCAGAATGAAGCCTCCGGTGGAAAAGCTTATAAGGCAAGTGCAGTTAATCTGGAAAGAGGCAGACTGACAGATAAAATGACTCCGTCAGGAAATCTACAAAGACGTGGAATCACAAGTGGTTTTGGGGTTCATACAGAAAAAATCAGCACGATGAAGCTAGAACAGCAGGCGTCTGTTGGAATGGATACAGATAATGAAAGTAATGAGACGATGGTTCTTGAACAGAATTACTCAAATGAGACGTCTGTTCTGAATCATAATTATTCAAATGAGACAACAGTTCTCAGTCAGCAGAATGTTGGGGAAACAACGGTACTTTCCTCAAATATGCCACAGAATCCAAGCGATACTACGGTTCTCAATCAGTTTATGGTATTAGAGGATATTACCTTTATACATACAGATGAAATAATTTAAAGCAAAGGAGTGAGTAGCATGAGAAAACGCATGATGGCCTTTTTAATGGCCCTACTTATGGTTGTCACCATTTTGCCGGCAAACTTCACGATAGTTGAAGCGAATGACACAAATGGTGCTATCTACCTTAAGGTGACAGGTGCTTCGAACTGGACCAAGGAAGATGATATCAAGGTAACTGTTACTGACAGTACCGGAAAAGAAGTTGAGCAAAGGTTTGTTAGGACCGAAGTGGTTAAGGCACAAACTGATTCTGGAAATACAAATCCAGATAATACAAATCCAGATAATACAAATCCAGATAATACCAATCCGGGTAATACTGATACCGGTAAGGATGACGCTGCTGGAAAGGATACTGAAAATACAGGCTCAGAAAGTGGCTCTGACAATTCAAATGAGCCTGCCGGACAGGCAGATGAACAGCAGGATGCTAAGCCTGCAGCATTAAATAGCATAAAAATTGATGTGACAGGTCTTGTCAAGGACAGTAAGTACTCTGTGGATATATCTTCTGATGGATATCTTTTCTGGAAGAAGGAATGCACCGCTGTGGAGGCTTCTAATAGTGCAGCTTATACAAAGGTTGCAATGGTTAAGGACACATATACAGAGTTTGACTTCACCACAGTTTTTAAGGGCTGGAAACTAGATACTACACCAAAACTTGCTGTGAAAGGTGCGGATAATAATAGTGTTATTAAATATGCATCTTCAGATCAGGGAATTGCAGCTGTTAATGAAACTACTGGTGTAGTAACTATAAAGAAGGCCGGAAAAGTTTCTTTTACGGCTACACTATCTGTTGGTGATAGTTATAAGACAATCACACAGTCTGATGTAGCAATTGCAAAATTAGACCAGACACTTTCATTTACTGATGCAAAAACAGAGGTTTATGTAGGTGATGAGGTTGCAACAGCTGCAAGCTCAAGTGCTAATGATGCCAAAGGCAAAATCACTTATAGTGTGGTTAACGGAGAAGAGTACATCACAAAGGATACTGATTTTGCAAACAATGGTAAATGGACTGCAAAGAGCTATAATAACAGTGCTGATGGAGTAAAAGTTACAATCAAGGCTGTTATTGCAGAGGATGACAGATATAACAGTGCAGAGAACACATATACTACAACAATAAAGCCATATGCTTACGATGATTTTAGAAAATATTGTGAGGTAGTTGGAACATCAAATACTGCTTCAGATGGAAAAATCTGGTATTCAGAAGTGACCGGGATCAAGGCAAAAGATGGTTATAAAATCAAAAATTCTGATGGCAGCTTTGTAGAAGAAATTGCTATAGATGCCAATAATATCACACAGGGCGAAAATCAATTTGCTCTTGTTATCGGACAGGAAAAGAAAAATACAGAAAATGGTACTGTGTCTTATATCAACGAGGGAACAGTAAGTGGAGTATACAACTATGATAGTGTAAAGCCTACACTTTCCATAAAGTATAATGATGCAGACTGGATAAACAAAGATGTTAAAATTACAGCTTCACCGTCTGATGCTGGTTCGCAGATTGCGGCTGTTAAGTATACAGTGACAGATGAAAAAGATAAGCCGCTTCTTGAAGAAACAACAGTTAATCCTAATGCTGATGGAAGCTATCTGATTACATTACAGGCAAGTAAATTTGCCAATAAAGAAATCAAGGTTAATGTTACAGCATACGATAATGCAGGTCTTAGATCTGATACACAGACTAAGATAATCAAATTTGATACAGAACTGCCTAAGGCGGATCTGTCATTGAATAGTAATGAAGGTGAATATTATTTTACTGATAAAATATCTGTAGATATCAGTGCTACTGATAATTTTTCAGGCATCGCTGATATAAAAGCAGTTTATCTCACAGATGATGTGACAAGTGCTTCTGGATGGGACATTAAAAGCTTCAATTGGGATGCTGAAAATGTTCAAAATCTTGGAGCTGATGCTAAGAGTGTAACAATACCATTTGCTGATGATAATTATTCACAGTTAAAGGATGGGATAGAATACTACAACCATGACAGATATGCACAGATTACTGTAACAGATGCCTCTTTTAACAAAAATGCTACTCAAATTAAAGTAGCGGTTGATAATAAAAAGCCAGTAAATATATTAGATAACAAGGCAGAAGTACAAGGTGCTGCTATTGTAAAAACAGATGATGAAATCTGGACTGACAATAAAGATGGTTCATATACTGCAAAGCTTAAATTTACAGGTAATCATCTTTACAAAATTGAAGCTTCGTCAAAGGATTTAGCAGGAAATAAAACGGAGGAAGCTACTGTAGCTGATAGCAAATCAAAGGAATTCTATATTGATGAGCTCGCTCCGGTTGGAAAAGTACAGTTCTCAACAGATAAAACAGATGCTGGAATAATTGGTAACTGGTGGGAAAATGTATTAAACCCATTCACTGCAATATCTATTTTTAAACAAAATCAGTTGAATATTGTAGGTAGTGTAACTGATAAAACAACCGGAAATTCCGGCATATGGACAGTTGGCTATTATGTTAATAAACTGGATAAGGATACAGTCTTATCAGAGTCTGAGTTAAATAATTTATCTGCTGATAAATGGAGAAAAATTAAAATAAATAAATCAGATGATGGATACAGCTTTTGTGAGTCGTTAGACAAGTCCTATAATAAATATATAGTATATATAAAGATTGTAGATAACAGTGGGAATGTAAAATATATAAGTACAGAAGGCGCTGTAATCGATAACGAAGCACCTAAAATCACAGATGTCAATATAGTAGATAGTGATAATCAGATAAATAAGCTTGAAGACGAAAATGCAGATCTGTGGAAACAGTCAAATGTTTGTTTACAATTAAATGCTACAGATAATCTTTCCGGTATTGACAGATATGAGTATAAGCTTGCAAGGCTGAATGACGATGGAACATATACTGATTTACCAAATACTACAACTGTCACGTTGCAAGGCTCAAATCTTGGAACCTTGAATTATTCAACAGTGTTTAGTCTTTTAAAGAGTCGTGATTATGCAGCCGATACAAAGGCTCTTAAGGCTACAATAACAGTTTATGACAGGGCTAATAACTCTTCAACAGTTGAAAAAATAATCAATATTGATAAACAGGCTCCAACAGTTACCATAACACGAGATGATCTCAGCTCGACTTCTGATAATGGTAAAGGCTGGAATAATGATACCCTGACTTATACTGTTGTAGCAAAGGATGCAACAAGTGGTATTAAGGCAGAAGATGAAAATCCGGTTATTAATTATTATATTTACCTGAATGGCAAGAAAAAGGAAACCGGAAAGGTAAATGTTATTGGCAAGAAATTGGATGCTTCCGGAGCTTATACAGAGGTTGTAGGAAATATAACTATTTCAAAAGATAAAGCTTATGATTCTAATAATTTAACGATTGATGTAGATACCATAGATGTAGCTGGAAATAAGTCCGTGTCATCAGCTGATACAAAGGTTACAGCAAAGTATGATTTTACAGCTCCGACTGCAAAATTGAAGTTACAACAGGGAGTTGATGGTGATAAGTGGTTTACCAATGGTGCTGTATTCACTGTTACTGCACAGGACAAGACTTCCGGAATTGAAAAAGTAGGCTATACAATTAAAAAAGTAGATGGAACTGATGGAACTTATGTTATAGGAAGTGCTGATGCTCCGGTAGAATTAATAACCGGTGTTGAAAGTGATGCAAAAGAGTATACAAATAGTATTAGCATACCTAATATGGCTGATTATGATACTGGTAATTTGACAATCACAACATATACATATGACTTTGCCGGAAATAAGACAGTGTGTAGTCAGACAATTAAGTTTGATACAACAAACCCTACTGCTGATTTGACAGTAAATGCTGGTGCTAACCAGGATGGCTGGTTTAATTCCGGTGCAACACTTAGTGTAAAAGCATCAGATGCGACATCAGGTGTTGATAAAGTAGATTATATTGTAAAAGCCAGCAAGGATTCAAACGAAAATCTGACAAGTGGTACATTAACTGCAGATACATTGCAAAAATCAGATAATGGTGATTTGACAGGAACGATAACAATTCCGAAAGATGCATATTATGATTCAAAGAATCTTTATGTTAAAACTACAACGTATGACAAAGCAGGAAACTATACAATATGTTCACAGGCAATCAAATCTGATACAACACATCCTACAGCAGGTATAAGTCTTGACAAGGAAATGAAAAACAGTCTTAGTGACAAGGCAGACTTTGATGGTGCAAAGCATTTCTACAATAGAGATGTGAAGCTTAATGTAACAGCAAATGATGCTACATCAGGAATCAAATCAATTAAGTACTATGTAACTGCTGCCGGAGATGTACCTACAGAGGAAACCTGGGCTGATACAACAAATAAAGATGTTAATAGTATTCTCCCGGAAAAACAGGCAGGAACAAATGACAAGCTGAATATTCCGATTACAATATCGGATAAGTTTGCCAATTCAGCAGATAATCTCGGTGCAATTAATATCTATGTTCAGGTTATAGACACAGCAGACAATGAGACAGTTGTCAGCCTGAAGGATGATGAGAAAGATGAGACATTCAGGATTGATACAACAAAGCCGGAGATTAATGTAGAGTATGCCTCTGAGAAGGATGCATACAGTGTAGTTGATAGTGCTGAGTATTACAATACAGAGCGTACAGCAAAAGTATCGGTTAAGGAAAACAGTGTATTCTTTAATCAGAAGCTTGTAAATATCTGGGTATCAGAGGATGGCGGAAAAGAAGTTGATATCAATAATGGTGATAAGCTTCCAGATGGTATCGTAAAGGATAGTGACTGGACTCTTGGAGCCGGAAAAGATGCTGTAAGTACACTTACTATTAAGTTTACCAATGATCATAAGTATACTATCCGTGTAGAAGCACAGGATTTGGCTGAGAATAAAGCTGATGGATACAAAATCAATAAATCTAATACATTTGTTATTGATAAGATAAATCCAACAGGTAACATGAAGTATAATTATCTGTCACAGGGAACTGATACTACATGGACATCCTTTGCAGATTGGAAGAACATCTTAAATGGTGGAAAATACGAGATATCACGTTTCTCTAAGGGAAAGATGTATGTTTCAGGTAGTGTAAGAGATGAATTCAGCGGAGTAAAAGAAGTAAGCTACAACGTTTCAAACAAGGATGGTGTATTTGCAGATGTGTCAGGAGTTACATCATGGACACCGATGAAATCAACCGGTAAGGATGGCTCATATGCTATCAGTTTACCGGAAAATGACATGAACTATGTTGTCTATCTGAAGATTGTAGATTATTCAGGAAATGTATCATATGTCAGCACAAATGGAGCAGTGATTGATACACAGGCACCGAAGATTAATGTAACACTTCCAACTGATATCAATGGCATCTATGCTTCGAATGTTAATGTTGGCGTGTCAGTATCGGACAATGCAGCAACAGGTGTTGTTTCAGGTATCAGAAGTGTATCATACAAGGTGACAAGCCTGGGTCAGCAGACACAGACAGGAGACTTGTATACATACACTGCAACAGCAGGAAGCCTGGATGATCTGACTAAGTCAGTATCAAGAAATTTCACAGTTGATGCGGGATTAAACAACAGTAACGATGTACAGATCGAAGTGACAGCTGTTGATAATGCAGGAAACACTTATAAGACGACAAATGTAATCAAGATTGATATCACGGCACCTACGATAGAAGTAAGCTATGATAATAACAGTGGAGATACAACATTTGGAGATGATACTTACTTTAAGGAGTCAAGAACAGCAACAGTTAAGGTTACTGAGCGTAACTTTGACCCTGCAAAGGTAATCCCTGTAATAGAGGCCAGTGCCGGAGGTGTTCCTTCTATATCAGGATGGACTACAGTTGGTGGCTCTGGAAACGGAGATGACACAGTTAATATTGCTACAATATACTATGGAAACGATGCTGATTATACCTTCAATATTTCAGCAGAGGATATCGCAGGAAACAAGAGCGGTGAGGTCAATTATGGCAACTCACTTGCACCTACAAAATTTACTGTAGATAAGACTGTTCCGGTGATTTCAGTAGCATATGATAATAATAATGCAGCAGAGGCTGGCTTTTATAAGGAGCAGAGAACTGCTACCGTGACAATTCAGGAGCACAATTTTGAGACAAGCAGAGTTGTCCTAACAATGAATGCGACAGACAATGGAAATCCTGCTTCAGCTCCTACAATAAGCGGCTGGTCAGGAAGCGGTGATACACATACGGCAACAATCAGTTTTGCATCAGACGCTGTTTACACATGGACACTTGCATACACAGACAAGGCAGGAAACAAGGCAAATGACCTTGAGAATCAGAGCTTCTGCGTTGATCTTACAAAGCCTGCCATAACAATAAGTGGAATAAATCCTAATTCAGCAAACAATACTGATGGAAATATTGGTTTTGCTATTGAATGCACAGATACCAACTTTGGCACATTTACTCCGGTACTGACAGCTGTAGTATATGAGAATGGTTCTTTTGCAACAAAAGAAATCGAAGGAAGTGCTTCATCCGTTGGAAATGGAGAGAGAATTGAGTATGGAAACCTCGAGGAGGATGGAATGTACTCACTCAGATGTGCAGCAGTAGACAAGGCTGGAAATGCTTATGATACTGTAAATATTGTTGATGAAGATGGAGTATCTTCAACTGTAAACTTACAGGATGGAGATAATCTCATTGATTTCTCTGTCAACAGAAATGGCTCAACATTTGCATTAAATGATTACTCAATGGATGTAGTTAATGACTATTATGTACAGGAAACTGCAGAGGATATCGTATTCTACGAGACTAATGCTGATGAACTCTTAAACTACAATATCAAGCTTAATGGCAATGCCCTTAAGGAAGGTAACGACTACAAGGTAACAGAGTCAGGAGGAGACGGAAGCTGGTACAGATACGAGTATGCTGTAAATAAATCACTTTTTGATGATGAAGGTGAATACAATCTCGTCGTTGAGTCAGAGGACAAAGCCACATCAATGGCATATAGTGATTTGAAAAACGTTTCAGCTGATTTTGTAATTGATAAGACAGCTCCAACTTTCACAATCAGTGGAATTGAGGAAGATGGTAATTACAGAGGAACATCACAGAACGTAACTCTTGTTCCTACAGATGATGGAGGAAAGCTTGGACATGTCAAAGTTACAATACTTGACAAGGATGGAAAAGAACAGAAAGTCATTTCTGATATGTCAGGCGATGAACTTACAAAGTACCTGAATGGAAATGATGGAAAGATTAAATTTAAGGTACCGGAGGGCGTAAATCAGCAGGTTGCAATACTTTGTGCAGACTGCTCCATCGGAACAGATGGTGGAACCAATACAACTGATTTTATTTACAAGGGTATAACAGTTTCATCAAACGCTTTCATTCTTTTCTTTGAGAATAAGCCGCTGTTTTATGGTGTGCTGGGTGTAGTTGCAGCAGCAATAATCGTACCAACAGGTTTTGTAATCTATAAAAAGAAAAGAAAAACTAAAAAAGAAGCATCAGAACAGTAAATTAATGATCTGAATAGGAGCCGGTCACAAGATCGGCTCTTACTAAATAATTTGAGGGATGGACAAAGTAACACGTATATGCATAATACTAATCAATCACAAGCCCGTTACAACAAGGTATATCACACCAAGCACCCAGCTTGAAAATATGCCGTACAGTATCACAGGACCTGCAATCCTAAATATCTGACAGCCTATGCCAAATACCTGCCCCTCCACCTGAAATTCACATGCGGATGAGCATACTCCGTTTGCAAAGCCTGTTATAGGAACGAGAGCACCGGCACCTCCCCAGTTTGCAAGCGGTGCATACAGGTTTAGCGCTGTCAGTACGCAGCTTATGAGAATCAAAATCATGCTGCACCAGGCAGAGGCTTCATCGCTGCTTAACCCAAAGTATTGTGTGCAGGTATTTACTATGAGCTGTCCGATAGTGCATATGATGCCGCCGAGTATAAATGCCTTTAGCATGTTTGCAGAAAGGCAGTGAGTAGGTGTGATGCGCTTTACATATTTGTTATATTCATCATTTCGTTTTTCTTTTTGGTCAGTAGTCATGTTTTCAGACCTCCTTTTTTATAGGATGACCGTATTTTTTAAATGTATTCATATATGTGATTTAGTTATTTGATTTGGGTATAGTTACTTATTAGAATTAAATATGAAGGATATATCAAATAATCCTTGCTACTTTCTGCTTTAAATAGTAGAATTGTAGCAAGGATTATTTTTGCGCGGTAGCGCATCAAAGTAATAAATCATAGCAAAGCATATAATTGCGATAAATAATGCAAGTATTTTGCAATAAAGAAAAGGAGACACATATATGTATACACTTGACGACATCAAGAAAGAAGATCAGGAGATTGCAAGCGCCATCACAGACGAATTTGAGCGCCAGAACAGCCACATCGAGCTTATTGCTTCTGAGAACTGGGTAAGCCCTGCTGTTATGTCAGCTATGGGAAGCATTCTCACCAATAAGTACGCTGAGGGATATCCGGGAAGAAGATACTATGGAGGCTGTGAGTGCGTGGACGAGGTAGAGGAGCTTGCCAGAGAAAGAGCCAAGAAGCTTTTCGGCGCAGAGTATGTAAATGTACAGCCGCACTCAGGTGCTCAGGCCAACATGGCAGTACAGTTCGCCATCTTAAAGCCGGGCGATACCATCATGGGAATGAATCTTGATCACGGCGGACACCTCACACATGGTTCACCGGTCAACTTCTCAGGCTCATATTTCCATGTAGTGCCTTATGGAGTAAATGACGAGGGCTTCATCGATTACGACAAGGTAGAGGAGATCGCCCTTGAGTGCAAGCCAAAGATGATTATCACAGGTGCATCTGCATATGCGAGAACTATAGATTTCAAGCGTTTCAGAGAGATTGCAGACAAGGTAGACGCAGTGCTCATGGTTGATATGGCTCATATCGCAGGACTTGTAGCCGCAGGACTTCATCCAAGCCCAATCCCATATGCACATGTCACAACAACCACTACACACAAGACTCTTCGTGGACCTCGTGGAGGAATGATTCTCTGCAGTCAGGAGATGCAGGATAAGTACAATTTCAACAAGGCTATTTTCCCGGGAATCCAGGGTGGACCTCTCATGCACGTTATCGCTGCAAAGGCAGTCTGCTTCAAGGAGGCATTACAGCCTGAGTTCAAGGAGTATCAGAAGCAGATTGTAAAGAATGCACAGGCACTTTGCAAGGGTCTTCAGAGCCGTGGCATCAAGATTGTATCAGACGGCACAGACAACCACCTCATGCTCGTAGATTTAACTCCGTTTGGTCTTACAGGAAAGTCTATCGAGAAGCTTCTCGATGCGGCTCATATCACAGCCAACAAGAATACTATTCCTAACGACCCACAGAAGCCATTTGTCACAAGCGGTATCCGTCTCGGAACACCTGCTGCTACATCAAGAGGCTTAAAGGAGGATGATTTCGACAAGGTTGCAGAGGCAATCGCCATGATCATCAAAGAGGGCGAGAGTGCAGTTGAGCCTGCAAAGGCTATCATCAAGACACTTACTGACAAGTATCCTCTTGCATTTTAAGGGTTTTCAGAGTAAAATGTTATAAGTTATAAAAACATAATACTTTGGAGGAATTATGATAGACTTAAAGTTTTTAAGAGAGAATCCGGATCTCGTAAAAGAAAATATTAAAAAGAAATTCCAGGACCACAAGCTTCCGCTCGTCGATGAAGTAATCGAGTATGACAAGAAGGCCAGAGAAGCACAGCAGGAGGCTGATGATCTTCGTGCAAAGAAGAATCAGGTCTCTAAGCAGATTGGTGCTCTTATGGCACAGGGTAAGAAGGAAGAGGCTGAGGCTGTAAAGGCTGAGGTAGCACAGATTTCAAAGCGTCTCACAGAGCTTGAGCCGCTCGAGAAAGAGTATCAGGACAAGGTGCTTGAGGATATGATGAAGATTCCAAACATCATCGATCCATCAGTTCCAATCGGAAAGGATGATACCTTCAACGTGGAGAAAGAGAAGTTTGGTGAGCCTGTTGTTCCTGATTTCGAGATTCCTTATCATACAGATATCATGGAGAGATTTGACGGAATAGACCTCGATGCAGCAGGAAAGGTTGCAGGAAACGGTTTCTATTATCTGATGGGAGATATCGCACGTCTTCACTCAGCCATGACAGCATATGCGCGTGATTTCATGATTGGAAAGGGCTTTACATACTGTATCCCGCCATTCATGATCCGTTCAAATGTCGTAACAGGCGTTATGAGCTTTGAGGAGATGGATGCCATGATGTATAAGATTGAGGGAGAGGATCTCTACCTTATCGGCACATCTGAGCACTCAATGATCGGTAAGTTCATCGATACAATAAACGATGAGTCAAAGCTTCCATACACACTCACAAGCTACTCACCTTGCTTCCGTAAGGAAAAGGGTGCACACGGCATTGAGGAGAGAGGTGTTTACCGTATCCACCAGTTTGAGAAGCAGGAGATGATTGTTGTCTGCAAGCCACAGGATTCAAAGGAATGGTATGAGAAGATGTGGAAGTACACAGTAGAGCTTTTCAGAAGTCTCGATGTGCCTGTCCGTACTCTTGAGTGCTGTTCAGGAGACCTCGCAGATCTCAAGGTTAAATCATGCGACGTAGAGGCATGGTCACCAAGACAGAAGAAGTACTTTGAGGTTGGAAGCTGCTCTAACTTAGGCGATGCACAGGCAAGACGTCTTAAGATTCGTGTAAAGGGCGAGGATGGCAAGAAATACTTTGCACATACTCTTAACAACACAGTTGTTGCTCCACCACGTATGCTTATCGCATTCCTTGAGAACAACCTGAATGCAGATGGCTCTGTAAATATCCCTAAGGCACTTCAGCCATACATGGGTGGTACAGAGAAGCTTATTCCGAAGCACTAGTTTTTGAAATAAATTAGTTCATGTAAATATAACAGCCGTAGCTGCGATTGAAAAGGAAAATCGCGGTTACGGCTGTTTTGTGATAAAAGATAAATGTCATATTAAAAACTGGTTGACACGATATATACCGTGATATATACTAAATGCAAAAGGAGGTGTTCTATTATGTTAACAGCTAAGCTATTTGAGAATGGGCGAAGCCAGGCAGTTAGATTACCTAAGGAATGTCGTTTTGATGGAGACGAGGTTATGATAAATAAAGTCGGAGATGTGGTTTTTCTAATACCTAAAGATAATGAGTGGGCAGGACTGCTTAGTAGTCTGGATATGTTTACAGATGATTTCATGAAAGAAGGACGCATGCAGCCAGAAGAACAGGTACGAGAAAGTTTTTAATGAAAAGGGGTTTTTATGAAATACATGTTGGATACGAATATTTGCATATATGCAATAAAAAATAAACCTAAGGAAGTAATAAAACATATTTTATCACACAAATCAGATGAATTATGTATATCAGCAATTAGCTACGGCGAATTAATGCACGGTGTGGAGAAAAGCACGTATCGCGAAAAAAATTATCTTGCGCTCTCTCTGTTTTTATCATCAATTACAATTTTACAATTTGATGGTATTGCAGCGGAAAAGTATGGTCTGGTGCGTGCTGGACTTGAAACTATGGGAACACCAATCGGGCCAATGGATACTTTGATTGCAGCTCATGCTTTGTCCAAAGACCTTATTCTTGTGACAAATAATACAAGAGAATTTTGTCGTGTTGATGGATTAAAGCTTGAAGACTGGACTATTGCATGATGCTACAATAAAATTTACAGAGAAGAAAACCCCTTACCAAATACTTCACTGGTGCTCATCACAGACATAAAAGCATGCAGCTTATTCTGATGTATGAAGCTTCTAAGCTCTATGGCCTGCTTCTTTGTAAGAGTGCTGAAAACGATATAGTTTCTCTCACCGGTGTAAGCACCTCGTGCCTCCACATAGGTGGCACTTTTCTCCAGCGTGTTAGTAATATAATCGCATATCACATCCTTGTCATCGCAGATAAGCATTATGGATTTTCTGAGCATGATATTTTCGATGATTGCATCAATCATAAATGATTTCACAACAAGTCCGACAAATGAATACAGAGCAGTCTTTATGTCAAATACAAAGCAGGCGATGATAATCATGACGAGGTCGGTGAGAAATAAAGCCATGCCAATATTTTCTACATGTGCATATTTTTTTACAATCATGGCGATGACATCGGTTCCGCCACTTGAAGCCCCTACATAGAAAAGCAGTGCAGATGCGATTGCAGGAAGAGCGATGGCAAAAATCAGCTCAAGCATTGGCTCGTTTGAGAGCGGATGAGTGAGTGGGTCAAGCTTTTCAAGCACCAGAAGCTCAACAGATAAAAGTATTGTGGCATAGGTGGTCTTAATAGCAAAGTCTTTGCCAAGGAAGAAAAAGCCCACTACAAGCAGAAGCATGTTCACAATAGTAGAAAACATACTCGCTGAGAGAGGTGTTATCTTCGCAAAAACAACTGCGGCACCGGTTACGCCACCGAAGGTGAAGTTGTTTGGGAACTTGAAATAGTATACACCGATTGCCATGATGGTGATACTGAGCGTCATTATCAGAAAATTTTTTATCTGTTTAAGCATTTGTTGTTCTCCTTGCTTTCTTTTGTATTATTAATCGTTCAAATCTAAATATTTATTTGCATGGATAGTGTAGGACGATGGATGTCTGATGTCAATATAATCCATGAAATAAATTATAAGTATTATTTCTATAAAAGATATATTATATTAGTAAAACTAATAAGAATAATTACAATATATAATTGGAAAATTTAGCACTATGAAGGTATACTATAGGTATTGAACGAATTGCAGATTATTAGGAGGAACAATAATGGATTACAAGAATTCAGGTGTTGATATCGAGGCAGGTTACAAGTCAGTAGAGCTTATGAAAAAGCATGTAAAGGAGACTATGAGACCGGAGGTGTTAGGTGGTCTCGGAGGCTTCTCAGGAGCGTTCTCACTTGCTTCCATCAAGGATATGGAGGATCCGGTGCTTTTATCGGGAACAGATGGCTGCGGAACTAAGGTAAAGCTTGCTTTCATCATGGACAAGCATGATACAATCGGAATCGATGCAGTTGCCATGTGTGTAAATGATGTGGCATGTGCAGGCGGTGAGCCATTATTTTTCCTTGATTATATAGCATGTGGAAAGAACTATCCGGAGAAGATTGCTACAATCGTAAGCGGTGTGGCAGAGGGCTGTAAGCAGTCAGGCTGTGCACTCGTTGGTGGTGAGACAGCAGAGCATCCGGGTCTTATGCCTGAGGACGAGTATGACCTTGCAGGCTTTGCAGTTGGTGTGGTTGACAGAAAGGACATCATCACAGGCGAGGGATTAAAGGATGGTGATGTACTTATCGGAATGGCATCAACAGGCGTACACTCAAATGGATTTTCACTTGTCAGAAAGATTTTCAAGATGGACAAGGAGACATTAAATACATATCATGAGGAGCTTGGCACTACACTTGGAGAGGCACTTCTTGCCCCTACAAGAATCTATGTAAAGGCTCTTAAGGCTGTAAAGGACGCAGGAGTCACAGTAAAGGCCTGCAGTCATATCACAGGTGGTGGCTTCTATGAGAATATCCCACGTATGCTTATCGATGGCAAGCGTGCCGTAGTTGAGAAAAACAGCTACCCTGTTCCACCAATCTTTAAAATGATGGCTAGAGAGGGAAATGTCGAGGAGCAGATGATGTACAATACCTACAACATGGGACTTGGAATGATTGTCGCAGTTGACCCTGCAGACGTGGACAAGACTATGGAGGCTATGAAGTCTGCCGGAGATACACCATACGTAGTCGGAAAGATTATTGACGGCGAGAAGGGTGTAGATCTCGTATAATAACATTCAATATATTGTTAATAATTGTATACATCGTTGCGAGGAAAAAGAATGAAAATTGCAGTATGTGTATCGGGTGGCGGCACCAATCTTCAGGCCATCATAGATGCAATAGATAACGGAACAATTACAAACACACAGATAGAGGTTGTTATCAGCAACAACGCAGATGCATATGCACTTGAGAGAGCAAAAAAAGCAGGAATAAAGGCAGTATGCATCTCGCCAAAGAGCTATGAAAGCAGAGCTGCCTTCAATGAAGATTTCTTAAAGAAGCTTAATTCATATCATGTGGATTTAGTCGTACTGGCAGGCTTTCTGGTAGTGATTCCACCGGAGATGATAAAGCAGTACAGAAACAGAATCATAAATATCCATCCATCGCTCATACCATCTTTCTGCGGCACAGGCTACTATGGTCTTAAGGTGCATGAGGGAGTGCTTGCACGCGGTGTGAAGGTGACAGGTGCCACCTGCCACTTTGTGGATGAAGGCACAGACACAGGCCCTATTATTTTACAGAAGGCAGTCGAGGTAAAGCAGGGCGACACACCTGAGGTGCTTCAGCGCAGGGTTATGGAGCAGGCTGAGTGGAAAATCATGCCACACGCTATCGACCTGATAGCAAATGGCAGGGTGTCAGTAGAAGACGGACATGTTATTATAGATGAGAAGTAATGACAGTGCTGTAAGTAATTAGTATGTAAACACAGGTAGATTATTATTACCGGACAATGAAAAGCTTATATATAGCTTAGGTATAGGAGGCAAAAATGAAGGTATTAGTAGTAGGAAGCGGCGGAAGAGAGCATGCAATATGCAGGGCTGTTGCAAAGAGCTCACGCGTTGACAAGATATACTGTGCACCGGGCAATGCAGGTATCGCAGCACTTGCAGAGTGTGTGCCAATCGGTGCGATGGAATTTGATAAGCTCGTATCATTTGCAAAGGATAATGCCATTGATTTTACAATCATCGGTATGGATGATCCGCTTGTAGGAGGTATCGTTGACGAGTTCGAAAAGGCAGGGCTCAAGTGCTTCGGACCAAAGAAGAATGCAGCTATTCTTGAGGGCTCAAAGGCATTTTCAAAGGACCTCATGAAAAAGTATAATATCCCTACTGCGGCATATGAGAATTTTACTGATGCCAAAGATGCACTTAAATATTTAGAAACAGCAAAGTTCCCTATTGTGTTAAAGGCAGACGGACTTGCTCTTGGAAAGGGTGTGCTTATCTGCAATACTCTTGAGGAGGCAAAAGAGGGTGTCAGAACAATCATGGAGGACAAGAAGTTCGGAACAGCCGGAAACACCATGGTAGTTGAGGAGTTCATGACAGGCCGTGAGGTTTCGGTGCTTTCATTTGTAGACGGAAAGACTATCAAGATTATGTCATCTGCGCAGGATCATAAGCGTGCAGGCGATGGTGATACAGGCCTTAATACAGGCGGCATGGGTAATTTCTCACCGAGTCCGTTCTATACCAATGAGGTCGATGATTTCTGCAAGAAGTATATTTATCAGGCAACTGTAGATGCTATGGCTAAAGAGGGCAGACCTTTTACAGGAGTTATCTTCTTCGGACTCATGCTCACAGAGGATGGACCAAAGGTGCTTGAGTACAATGCAAGATTCGGAGATCCTGAGGCACAGGTTGTGCTTCCTCGTATGAAGAATGATATCATTGATGTGATGGAGGCCTGTGTAGACGGAACTCTTGACACAATAGATCTTCAGTTCGAGGACAATGCATGCGTATGCGTGGTTCTGGCATCAGACGGATATCCTGTCAAGTATGAGAAGGGCTTTAAGATAACTGGCTTTGAGAAGTTTGACGGCAAAGAGGATTATTACTGCTATCATGCCGGCACCAAATTTGATGATGAAGGAAATATCGTCACAAACGGAGGACGTGTGCTTGGTATTACTGCAACAGGCGCTACACTCAAGGAGGCCAGAGCCAAGGCTTACGAGGCAACAGAGTGGGTACAGTTTGATAATAAATACATGAGACATGATATCGGAAAGGCAATAGATGAGGCATAAGGGTATTATTTTTGATATGGATGGAACTCTCTGGGATTCAGCAGAGAATGTGGCAAAATCATGGAATAAGGCCATAGCAGATTATGGCTATGAGAGGGCACCTATCACAAAAGAAGATATGTATTCAGTAATGGGAAAGACAATGGATGTACTGGCATCCATTATCTTTCCTAATTGTACTTGCAGAGATGAGTTAATTAATGTATGCTATAGAGAAGAAAACGATTACCTGACCGCTCATGGGGGAGAGCTTTATCCTGATGTTGAAAAGACACTTGATGAGCTGTCAGAAAGCTATGACCTTTATATAGTCAGCAATTGCCAGCGTGGTTATATAGAGTCTTTTTTTGCGTACCACGGACTGGGCAGGTATTTTAAGGATACTGAGTGCTACGGCAACAATGAGCTTGAAAAGTCAGAAAATATAAAGCTTATTGTAGAGCGCAATAATATAGATGAGGCAGTGTATGTAGGTGACATACAGGGAGACTACGATTCCAGCAAAATGGCAGGAGTTAAGTTCATCCATGCAGCATACGGGTTCGGCACAATAGATGACGATGTGCCTGCTATTCGCAAATTCTCTGAGCTGCCGTGGGTGGCTGACAGAGTATTTGAGGAAATTGAAAAGCACTGATAAGAATTTAGTTTGAAGCAAAGTTTATGAATATGTTGTAGATAATGGGGTTTCCGCATGGAAGATAAGCGTAACAGAGGGAGAAGAATTACAGATAGAATAACAGAGGCTTACTATGAGCTGATGAAGATTGTTGCAGAAAACAATCATGAGCGCATGTTTGAGTACTATGTGGAAGATGATGAGGCATATATTTTCAAAATAGTCAACTCTTCTCCGGCTCAGGAGACAGTATATCCGGTTTTTAAACAAAATATTGACACATACATGTCAGAGTGTCCGGCAGACAGCATCGAATGCTTCAAAAAGCAGCTTGATAAATGTCTGCTTCGGCCTATGCGTACTGCATTCCAGCTTAGTTTTATATCAGAGGATGGCAAGAGCAAGCCGGTTGAGATGTACATGGTCAGCATACCTGATTTGGATAAAAAGGTATGTATGGTAGTTGGAGTAATGTTTGATATCAGAGATGAAAAGGGGCTTTTGGACTCGCTGACAGGAACATACAATCACCTTGCATTTGAGAATAAATGTACATCACTTATCAGGCAAAAGGGAACAAAGCTTTTATTTGTGATGCTTGATGTGGATGATTTCAAGATAGTAAATGACACCTTGGGACACAATGTAGGGGATAGGGTATTAAGCCAGACAGGACAGGTGCTTAAGGAAGCAGTTGGAGCCAATGGTATAGTTGGCAGGCTTGGCGGTGATGAGTTTGCAGCGATCGTATTTGGCTTAGAGGACAGTGATGCTGTGGACGAGTTCTGCGTAAAGCTGTCAGGAAGACTGAAGAATATTATCTTTGATATGGAGTATTCTGCATCAATCGGCATGACTACCGGCGATGACAGAGAGCTGACCTTTAAGGATCTGTACTATGAGGCGGATCAGGCTATGTATTACTCAAAGAGGCATGGAAAGAATCGCATATCGTTTTTCAATTCTATCAGGAAAAATGATATAACCGTTCCGCATAATTCATGCGTTCCTTCCAATACAGATGTATCCTGCAAGATGTCAGATATGGAGATATTCTCGTATGATGAAATGCCGGACTATATACTTGCAGTAGATGAGGAGAGCCGTAGAATAGTATTTGTCAACAAGGCTATCAGAAATTCAAGCATTATGACAGCATCTCAGATCGATGAATTTATTTCAAATCCATTCGAGGATGGGTTTATTGATTTGTTTTTACGGAAAAAAGAGCAGGGAAACAGAGTATCGGTTTTTTCAGGAAAGGATCATCCCGACAATATAGTTGCAAAGCTTTTAGGCGAAAAGAAGCTTATAATCAAGCTGACTCATAAGGATTATAATGGCTATAGACTGCTCAAGATGATAGATTTGAGTAATGAGTCAAAGCTGAATGCTGTTATGAGACAGATGAGCAGCTACAGGTCGTTTATGCAGAAGTTCATTGATGCTGTTAATGATACCACCGAAGGCTTTGGGTATAAGAACTATTTACGGCTGCTTAGAGAGTTTTATAATGCAGATTGTGTGGCTGTCATTTATAATGGAGAGAGTGCGTGGGACACAATTGAGGAGATACACATACCAAGTGCCCAGATTATGGCAAAGGTGGTTAATGAATCTGTTTCAAGAGGTGCAATTGTAGATTTTCTCGCTCTGTTTAATAATGCCGGTCGTGTATTCATAAGTGATATTAAGTCAATTGAGGGTGAATACAGGGATTTATTCAAGCGTATGGCTGATGTCAGAATATGGTCTACATCTGCGGTTCTACTAAACAAGAGTGAACAATGCTTTGGTGCCATCGTGGTTATGAATCCAAGGGCCAATTCAGGAAGTCTGGATTTGATTGATATGATTGGTATTTCAATATCAAATAGTCTGTTTTATGAGAAGGCGAGGGCAGAGTATGAGTACAGGCTCAATTTTGACCAGGTCACAGGCTTAAGAAAGAGAGAAACCTTTAATAATTTGGGAGAGAGCTATGTGGAGTATGACTGCAGCTTTATGGGAGTATTTGCATCAGATATCATAAGGCTTTCAGATATAAATGATAAATTTGGGTATATGGCAGGAAATGCGCGTCTTAAGATGGTTGCAGATGTGATCAGGGGCGTTTTTACAGGCTATGATATATATAGGTACGAGCAGGATGAGATAGTTGTTTTTTGCAAGGATATTGATAAAAAATCATTTATGGGACTTGTCAGGATAGTAAGGGAAAGCCTTGATGATCTGGATTTCTCAGTATCGACAGGCTTTAGTTGGACGGACAAGCCCGACATAGCAAGGCAGCTCTCAGAGGTTCGCTTAATGTATGATATTGAAAAGGACGCAAAGCTTAAGAGTCTTGACAGTATAATGAGAAATAAGGTATTTAAGGATGTGGTTTCTGAGATTGAAAAGGGAAGCTTCATGGTGTATTATCAGCCGAAGGTTGATTCAAGAACAGGCATCACAGTCGGGGCGGAGGCCCTTATCAGATTTTTTGATGAGGCTCATGGCGTTGTAGGACCAATTCATTTTATCGAGATTTTAGAAGAAAACAGATGCTCGCATCTTATTGATTTATTTGTACTTGATGAGGTATGCAAGGCGCAGAAGCTTCGCTGTATAAGTGACAGGAGAGTGGTTCCGGTATCTGTGAATTTTTCAAAAAATACACTGGAATATGCAGACCTCCTGGATCAGGTGAAGGAGATAATGAACAGGTATGATCTCCCGGAGGGGCTTGTTCAGATAGAGATAACAGAGTCTGTTGGTGATATGGATATTGTATTGATAAATAATATCGCGCAGTCGCTGATTTCAATGGGCTTTCGTCTTTCGATGGATGACTTTGGCACGAAGTACTCAAATCTTGAGATGCTCTTTAAGTTTCCGTTCAGCATTGCTAAAATTGACCGTTCCCTGGTCAAGAATCTCGAGAGCAATGAGAAGAGCAGGATCATGTTAAAGCACCTCATATCCATGATTATGGAGCTTGGCATAGAGTGTGTTGCCGAGGGGGCAGAGAATGAGGAGCAGGTAAGGCTATTACAGCAGTTTGGCTGTAATATTATTCAGGGCTATTTCTATTCAAAGCCGGTTACACTTGATGTTTTCACGAGTGAGTTCGTGGAAAAAACAAGGAATCAATTGTGATTCACAATTTTATATATAATGCAGCTATTAACAGGCGCCTGTAGCAGGAAAGCGGATAACAGCTGAAAAAAAGATAAAAGGAAAGGAAGAAAAATGTTAGAGAAAATCTTCAAACTCAAACAAAACAACACAACGGTCAAGACAGAGATTCTTGCCGGTCTGACAACATTCATGACCATGGCATACATCATAGCTCTTAACCCAAACCTCCTCACCGGATTTGGTGCTGAGGGAACAAAAGCACTATGGAACGGAGTGTTCCTGGCAACATGTATTGCTTCGGCAGTCGGTATGTTTGTCATGGCATTTCTTGCCAACAAGCCATTTGCACTGGCTCCGGGTATGGGACTTAACAGCTTCTTTGCTGTAGTAGTTGCCAATATCGTAAGCATCACAGGCCTGTCATATGTTGATTCATTCCAGGCTGCACTGTGTATCATCCTTATTGAGGGTATTTTATTCTTCATACTTTCAATATTCAATATCCGTGACAAGATAGTAGATGCCATTCCTTATGGTGTCCGCATGGGTATTTCACCGGCTATCGGTCTTATGCTTTTAAATATCGGCTTTGGCTCAAATGCCGGTGTTTACTCAAAGGATGGTGGACCATTTTATGTGATGAAGGATTTCTTCGGTGCACTTACACCGGGACTTGCCAAAACAAATATGACAGATGGATATTCTTCAATGGTACTTACTGTTGTGACTATGTTCATCGGACTTTTTGTTATTATTATTTTAGCTCATAAGGGTGTCAACGGAGCAGTACTTTTTGGTATGCTTGCAGCCTGCGTAGTTTACTGGGCAGCAGAGGCTATATTCTTTGGAACAAATCCTTTTGCATCACTTGCAACAGCTTCATTTGTGCCACAGTTTAAGGATATGGCAGATACAACACTGTTCAAGTTCGATTTCAAGGATTTCATCAGTATTGGATGGTTTACAGCAATTTCACTCATCATCACATTCTGTATCATAGATATGTTTGATACCATCGGAACACTTGTTGGTACTGCATCACGAGCAGGAATGGTTGACAAAGAGGGAAATATGCCAAACATGAAGGAGGCTTTGATTTCCGATTCAGTTGCCACAATGGTTGGTGCCGTAACAGGTACATCTACAGTAACAACTTTTGTTGAGTCTGCATCAGGTGTAGAGGCCGGTGGACGAACAGGTCTTACAGCTTTCACAACGGGTATCCTGTTCCTTGC
>PPYF01370394.1_pt1 | contig 28529 bp, 27 predicted proteins | sample 1559871 | NCBI WGS metagenome assembly PPYF01 (sample SAMN08240021, study PRJNA423297) | Human gut metagenome, whole genome shotgun sequencing project.
CGGTAGACACAAGGGATTTAAAATCCCTCGGCGTTCGCGCTGTGTGGGTTCAAGTCCCACTCCGGGTACCATGGGAAAGCAAAGAATAATCAAAGCAATAAGCAGTGTCGTGAAACCACCTACGGGTGGTTTTTTTGTTTTTGTCCCTTTAGCTCGTGATTCGCTTTCGCCATTAGGGCAAAGGTCTGGCACTGCTGTTTCTGTAGAACCATCAGCGAGGGGATAGGTTTACCCCGTCGGGGTTCAGGTAAATACGCATCCATGAAATAATCACGGTATCTATCTCCTGGTAACCAGTGCACGGGAGTAGGTGGTCAATCAGTCTAATTTTTCCCGAAACGGTTGCCAGAGATAGGGCGATCGTTTTTCGCCATATCTATCAAAAGCGTCATGCCAATATAGTTGCTCCAGTTAAAGGCATTTTGCAGCACCACGACCGCATTGCCCTTTTCTTTATCAAAACCGATAAAGCTGGAGTAGCCGCCAATATAGCCTACTTGATAAGTAATTTTCTCCCGACCGATAAAGTCGGTTACCCAGGCAAGGTCCTGTGAACCATCGGAGCGTTGAAAATAGGCATGACTGACCTCGGAAAAAACCACATCCAGCACGCTGTCGTCGGTTTTTGATACGTGATAGCGGGCATAGGCGATCAAATCTTCGGCGTTACTGTATAAACTCGCCGCCGCCACCATATTATTGGTGAAATGCCAATCGGGGGTTAACTGCCCGCGTGGGATGAATTTCGGCTGATCGCCTGCGTGACCAAGCGCACGCTGTGAGAATCCTTTTAACTCCTGGGGAATGAAGCTACTGTTAACCATTTTTAATGGTCGAAAAATAAAGTGCGAGGCTAAAGCCTGTATATCTTTGCCCGTTTTATATTTCAGGATGTAACCGATAAGTGCATAACCGAGATTGGAGTATTCCGGCGTTTTACTTTGTGGCGCACGCCAGTCGGCTAAATAATGCAGCACATTATCGCTATCCAGCTCGCCATAAAAATTTTCACCACTACCTAAATAGCCGATGAATTTTTTCAGCATTCGAAAATCCATATTCTGGCGCGGCAGTCCGGAGGTGTGAGTGACCAGCTCGAGCAAAGTAATGTTTTGCGCATCTACGCTGAGCGGTGTACCTGACGGTAACAGTGTCGCGAGCTTATCATCCCAACTGAGTTGTCCTTCATTCACCAGGTATGCCACCACTTCTGCCGTTACCCCTTTGCTGAGAGAGCCGAGGGCAAACAGAGTATCTGGCCTGACGGGATAGCGATGGGCCGCATCGGTCACGCCCCAGCTATAAAATTGCGGCTCGCCGTAATTGTGGATCACCGCGACGCTCATCCCGGAGACTTTTTTTTGCCTCATATAGCGGCGTACCACGCTATCAACGTCGCCATCCAGCGATTGATGAGTGAGGAGTTCCTGAGTACCTGCCGGGGAGGACATTTGTGAGAGCGTGCCGCAGCCGCTGAATAACGGGATAACAAACAGCATCCAGTGGAATCGGGTAGTAATGTTCTGCATACCTGTTGTGTGTTGTGGTCATCGGCGCGCGGAAAATGTACCACATCTGGCGCTCTTCAAACGCACTGTTTGTAACATTTTGGCCGACAGGACTGCAGGTACCGTGGTCTCTTCAGGGCAGTTATTCAGAATATGTTTTTTTTTGTTGTTGTCTCAGGCCGCTCGTTCGTTGCACCGAAAAATCCTCCCGTTTGCACCATCAGCTAACATAACCCGTACATTTTGCAGCAAAAATGCGCAAAGCGTGACTATTGCATTATTTATGTACTTTATTGTTAAGCAGATGTGATCACTACCGTAATTTCATCTCAATCCGCCGGAAGCCCCAAAACGGCGCTCTATACTCAAAATTGTCGAATTCCAGGCAATGGCGCGCAAAGTTGGCAGCCATTTTGCTTAATGATTTGGCCTGAAAAGCGTAAGGAAACCTCGCCGTTATCAGCAGGATATTGTCAGGATGTCGTTTGTTTGGTGAACGTGCCAGTCGTTCGGCTTCACACCGCTATGCATAAACCTCTTTGCTAAGGTAGATAATAATGTCGCTGAAATTGATTAGAAGTCCGCTTTCTATTGTGTTGGCAGGTTGTCTGGTGACGGCGTTTTCCGCCCAGGCTGATATCGTGATTGGCGTTGCAGGGCCGTTTACCGGGCCGAACGCGACTTACGGCGATCAGTACTGGCACGGTGCGACTCAGGCCGCAGAGGACATTAACGCCGCTGGGGGGATCAACGGCGAAAAAATTAAGCTGGTGCAGGGCGATGATGCCTGCGAACCCAAACAGGCCGTGTCGGTAGCGAACCGACTGGTCGATCAGGATAAGGTCCAGGCCGTCGTTGGCCATTTCTGCTCTTCTTCTACTATGCCGGCGTCTGAAGTTTACAGCGATGCCGGGATTATCGCGATCACGCCAGGATCCACCAACCCGCAGATCACCGAGCGTGGCATGAATGACATGTTCCGCATGTGCGGTCGTGATGACCAACAAGGTGGCGTCGCCAGCGATTTCATTATCGATAAGCTGAAAGCCAAGCGGGTAGTGATTATTCATGACAAAGATACCTATGGGCAGGGGCTGGCGGATGCCACCCGCGCGGCGCTGGCCAAGCGCGGCGTGAAGGACGTGATGTATGAAGGGCTGTCGCGCGGTGAAAAAGACTTTAACGCGCTGGTGACCAAAATTGGTGCCCAGAAACCGGATGTGGTGTTCTTCGGCGGCTGTCACCCGGAAGCGGGCCCGCTGGTGCGCCAGATGCGTGAGCAGGGCGTTCAGGCGGCATTCTTCTCCGGCGACTGTATTGTCAACGAAGAGATGGTGACTGCCGCCGGCGGTCCGCAATATACCAAAGGCATCTATATGACCTTCGGCAAAGATCCGCGTTTGATCCCAGACGGCAAAGCGGTTATTGAGAAATTCCGCGCCAACAAGTTTGAACCAGAAGGCTACACCCTCTACTCCTATGCCTCCATCCAGGCCATTGCCGCGGCGTTTAAGGCAACCGGCGGTACTGATTCAACCAAAGCCAGCGCCTGGCTGAAAGCTAACCCGGTGGAAACGGTGATGGGCAAAAAAGCCTGGGACAACAAGGGGGACCTGAAAGTCTCGGACTACGTCGTTTACCAGTGGGATGACAAAGGCAAATATAAAGAAGTCGAGTAACGCTCAGCGCCGGCGTGGCGACATGCCGGCGCTCAATAATAGGCCTATAACAAGAGCGCACGATGATGGAGACATTCTTTCTGCAGCAGTTAGTCAATGGCTTGACGCTCGGTTCAGTTTACGGATTGATAGCCATTGGTTACACCATGGTGTACGGCATTATTGGCATGATTAACTTCGCCCACGGCGAAGTGTATATGATCTCGGCTTACCTCTGCGCCATCGGTTTGGCGCTGCTTTCCTTCTTCGGTCTGCATTCTTTCCCCTTGCTTATTCTCGGTACGCTGGTGTTTACCATCGTGGTGACCGGCGTGTATGGCTGGACGATTGAGCGCATCGCCTATAAGCCGCTGCGTAACTCAACGCGTTTAGCACCGTTGATCTCCGCCATTGGGATGTCATTGATTCTGCAAAACTACGCCCAAATCAGCCAGGGGCCGCGCCAGCAGGGCGTGCCGACGATGCTCGACGGCGTGCTGCGTCTGCACCTCGGTGAAGGGTTTGTACAAATCACTTATACCAAAATCTTTATCCTGGTGGCTTCGTTTGCCGGGATGCTGCTGCTGACCTGGATTATCGGCCACACTCGCTTAGGGCGGATGTGTCGTGCGGTACAGCAGGATCGCAAAATGGCGTCCATTCTGGGTATTAATACCGATCGGGTTATCTCGTTGGTGTTTATGATTGGCGCGGCGATGGCGGGACTTGCCGGGGTACTGATTACCATGAACTATGGCACCTTTGATTTCTATGCCGGATTTATTATCGGCATCAAAGCGTTCACCGCCGCGGTGCTGGGCGGAATCGGCTCGCTGCCGGGGGCCATGCTCGGTGGGCTGCTGCTGGGGGTGGCAGAGGCGCAGTTCTCCGGGATGGTGAACTCGGATTACAAAGACGTGTTCTCGTTTGGTCTGCTGGTGGTGATCCTTATTTTCCGTCCGCAGGGCCTGCTCGGTCGCCCGATTGTGGCCAAAGTGTAGGAGCGGAACATGACAACCTTAACGGCTTCTCAGGATGGCTTTTCATTCAAACGCTGCGTACTGGACACCATTTTCTCAGGACTGGTGGCGTTGATTCTTTTTGGTCCCATTGTTGGCGTCGTGCTGGACGGCTATAGCTTTAACTTTGAAGGGCAGCGGCTGGTGTGGATCATCGCGGCAGTGATGGCGGGACGATTTCTGCTCAGTGCGTTTCTGATGACCCAAACGGGCCGCCGCTTTGCGGCACGCTTTGAAGGCGATAGCGCTGGGGTTTACGTGCGCCCAGCGGGTTATAAAAGCCGGATGCGCTGGATAATCCCGCTGGTGCTGGCACTGGCGATTTGCTTCCCGTTTGTCGCCACTAAATATGTGCTGACCGTGGCGATCCTCGGTCTGATTTATGTTCTGTTGGGTTTAGGGCTGAACATTGTCGTCGGTTTGGCCGGACTGTTGGATCTGGGGTACGTGGCCTTCTACGCCATTGGCGCCTATGGCCTCGCGCTGGGCTATCAGTATTTGGGGCTGGGTTTCTGGTCAATGCTGCCTATCGCCGCACTGATGGCCGCCGCGGCTGGGGCGCTGCTCGGTTTCCCGGTATTGCGTATGCACGGCGATTATCTGGCGATTGTCACCCTGGGGTTCGGCGAGATTATCCGCCTGATCCTCAATAACTGGTTGAGCTTTACCGGCGGCCCAAATGGGATCTCCGCACCGCCGCCGACCTTCTTTGGGCTTGAGTTTGGCCGGCGGGCCAAAGAGGGGGGCGTGCCGTTCCACGAGTTTTTCCATTTGAGCTACAACCCCAACATGAAGTTTATTTTTATCTACGCCGTCCTGGTGCTGGTCGTGCTGCTGGTGCTGTATATCAAGCATCGCCTGACGAGAATGCCCATTGGCCGCGCGTGGGAAGCGCTGAGGGAAGATGAAATAGCCTGCCGCTCGATGGGCCTGAACCATGTGCTGGTAAAACTTTCAGCCTTTACCCTCGGCGCCTCAACGGCAGGGATTGCCGGGGTGTTCTTCGCGACCTATCAAGGCTTTGTGAACCCGACTTCATTTACCTTTTTTGAATCGGCGTTGATCCTCGCCATCGTGGTGTTAGGAGGGATGGGGTCGACCGTGGGCGTGGTGCTGGCGGCCTTTGTGCTGACCGTCACTCCGGAATTACTCCGCAGCTTTGCAGAATACCGTGTGCTGTTGTTCGGCGTGCTGATGGTGGTGATGATGATCTGGCGGCCGCGCGGCCTGATTCGTATTAATCGCAGCGGCTATGCCGTGCGTAAAGGAGTCGCACCATGAGCCGCGATGTGATTTTAAGCGTTGAGCATCTGATGATGCATTTCGGCGGCATTAAAGCGTTAAACGACGTTAACCTCGACGTGGAGCGCGGGTCGATAACCGCACTTATCGGGCCAAACGGTGCGGGAAAAACCACGGTATTTAACTGTTTGACCGGTTTCTACAAAGCCTCCGGCGGCCATATTTTGTTTAATGCGCGGGGCAAAACCACCAACGTCATTCAGATCCTCGGGCAAAAATTCCAGCCGGGCGATTGGCTGAATCCGGCGCAACTTGGTTCGCGAGTCTTCTACAAAATGTTTGGCGGCACCCATCTGGTGAATCGGGCGGGGCTGGCGCGCACGTTTCAGAATATCCGTTTGTTCCGCGAAATGTCGGTGGTGGAAAACCTGTTGGTTGCGCAGCACATGCAGGTTAACCGTAATCTGATCGCTGGCGTATTGAATACGCCAGCCTACCGCCGGGCGGAAAGCGAGGCGTTGGATCGTGCGTTTTATTGGCTGGAGGTGGTGGATCTTGTCGATTGCGCTAACCGGCTGGCCGGTGAGATGTCCTACGGCCAGCAGCGGCGGCTGGAGATTGCGCGTGCGATGTGTACCGGGCCGGAAATCCTCTGTCTTGACGAGCCGGCTGCCGGCCTCAACCCGGTGGAAACGCTGGCGTTAAGCAAAATCATCCGCTTCCTGCGGGAACACCACGCGATAACCGTCTTATTGATTGAACATGATATGGGAATGGTGATGGAGATTTCGGACGATATTATCGTGCTCGATCACGGCGATGTCATTGCGCGGGGCAAAGCGGAGCAAATCCAGCATGATGAAAAGGTCATTGCTGCCTATCTGGGTGCCAGCGAAGATGAGGTTCATCTATGAGCGAACCGATGCTGGAGTTTCGTGAAGTGGATGTGTTCTATGGCGTGATCCAGGCGCTTAAACAGGTGTCATTGCAGGTGAATAAGGGCGAAACCGTATCGCTGATTGGCGCTAACGGCGCCGGAAAGTCGACGCTGCTGATGTCCATTTTTGGCCAGCCGCGGGTGCGAAGCGGGCAGATCCTGTTTGGCGGTGAGGATATCAGTCATAAATCGACCCATTTCGTCGCCTCAGCGGGGATAGCGCAGGCGCCGGAGGGGCGGCGTATCTTTCCTGATATGACCGTCGAAGAAAACTTGCTGATGGGGACCATCCCTATTGGCAATAAGTATGCGGCTGAGGATCTGCAAAGCATGTTTGATCTGTTCCCTCGGTTAAAGGAGCGACGCAAACAGCGGGCGATGACGATGTCCGGTGGTGAACAGCAGATGCTGGCGATAGCTCGCGCACTGATGAGCCGTCCTAAGCTGTTGCTGCTGGATGAACCGAGTCTGGGGCTGGCGCCTATCGTGGTAAAACAGATCTTCCAGACGCTTCGTGAGTTGGCCAGCAACGGCATGACTATATTTCTGGTGGAGCAGAACGCCCATCATGCGCTTAAGCTCTCGGATCGTGGCTATGTGATGGTCAACGGGCAAATTCGTCTAAGCGGGAGCGGTGAGGAACTGCTGGGCAATGAGGATGTTCGTAAGGCCTATCTGGGCGGCGTATAGCGTGATGGGGCAATGATGCTGGAGTTCGGTGGCAAACTCCTGCATCATTGCCGCCTGAATAAGAGATACACGTCATCAACAACGGTAGAGATAAGTATGAAAACGGGACCATTAACCGAAAGCGAACTGGAATGGCTGGACGAGACAATTGCCAAATATGCCACCGATGCGTCAATTATCGACGTCTCCGAACTGGATGGTATGCTGACCGCCGTGCTTTCATCGCCGCTGGAAATTGAACCCGCCGAGTGGATGTTCGCCGTATGGGGTGGGGCCGAGCACGTGCCGCACTGGGCGACAGACCGCGAGCGCGATCGTTTTGTGAATCTGACGCTGCAACACATGAGCGACATCGCCGATCGTCTGAATGATTACCCCGATCAGTTTGAACCGCTGTATGGCACCCGCGAAGAAGAAGATCAGGAGCTGACCATCGTTGAAGAGTGGTGCTACGGCTATCTGCGTGGTGTGGGCATGAGCGATTGGTCCGGTCTGCCGGAAGCGCTGCAGACGGCACTGGATAATATTGCTCTGCACGGCGACGAAGAGAAAACCGCTGAGTTGGGTAAATTTACCGCTGAAGCGTACGTCGACAGTATCGACCAAATTCGTCCAGCGGCGCTGGCGCTGTATGACTATTGGATGGATAACCCGAAGGAAGCGCCGGTTAAGCAGCCGATTGTCAATGCGCAGAAAGTTGGGCGTAACGATCCTTGCCCGTGCGGCAGTGGTAAAAAATATAAGCAGTGCTGCTTAGCGAAATAAGCAACACTGTCGCTGGTGTCAGGCTTAATACTGATTAGTCATGCGGTATGACGTTCAGTTTCCCAGCCGATTGCGCACCTTGTTCATATCATGCCACATAACCAGAATGGCGCCGGGTGTGCACAAGGGGCGGCTAATCACCGCCGCCCCTCTACCCCTTCACTGATGCTGTTGTTTCATTTTCTGCAGACATAAAGTGAACGGAACATCGCCCTGAACTGACAAACACGACTTTCTTCAGCCGTCATGGCTATCTCTGATTCGCCCGTCGGGCGACAATAAACAAACGCGGAAACGCCAACAGAACCTGGCCATTTTTCTGCCGCGGGTAATGCTCTTCCAATAACTGCAGGTAGCGACGCAGGAAGGCCTGCTGATTGATGCTATCCAGATCCTGCAAATACGGGCGCAGCCCGGTTGCACTTAACCACTCAATAATGGCTTGATGTGACGCCAGCGGATGGAAATAGGTGGTTCGCCAGATATCCACATCACAGCCACATTGGGTCAGTAAATCATAATAAATCTGTACGCTCGGTAATGGCGTTCTCGCCCGCGGTGGGTGGCCCAATTCATGGGCGACCTGACGCATTGATGCGTGCGAAGGTTCCTGCCAGTTGTCCGGCATCTGCACCGCCAGCACGCCGTCCGCTGCCAGCAGTGAGGCAAGGCGGGGGAACAGTATCTGATGATCGGCCACCCATTGTAGCGATGCGTTAGCATAGAGCACATCCAGCGGCTGTTCCGGCTGCCACTCGCTGATATTGGCATTGACAAACTGACAGTCAGGCAGCGCTTGCTGAGCCTTTTCCAGCATCGCTGGCGAATTGTCCACGCCAGTAATGACCGCATCCGGCCAGACATCATGCAGCAGTTCGGTACTGTTGCCCGGCCCACAGCCGAGATCGGCTATGTGTTTCGCGGTTGGTTTAGCAATACGGGCCAGCAGCTCTGCGGCCGGGCGGGTTCGTTCGGAGGCAAATTGCAAATACAACGAGGGATTCCAGTCAGCCATGCCTGACTCCTTTGGCAGTCATTAACGGCTTACAGCATAGCTCAGTGCGGGCGAATTGGCTGAAGAAAGGCGGTGAGCCGCCGAAGCCGCTCACCGTATTCAGGTATTAGCCTGGATAGATCCCACGATCTTTACGAGCGAGCAGAATGCGCTCGCAGGCCACGATGTAGGCCGCGGTACGCAGAGAACAGGTTTTCTCTGCGGCTTTCTCCCAGACGTGTACCATGGCGTCTGTCATAATTCTGTCCATGCGGGCGTTGATCTCTTCCTCACTCCAGAAGAAGCTCGCCATATCCTGAACCCACTCGAAGTAGCTGACCGTAACCCCACCGGCGTTACAGACAACGTCTGGAACGACGACGATGCCGCGGCTGGCCAGTACATCATCGGCATCCGGGTAAGTCGGGCCGTTTGCGCCTTCCAGCACCAGTTTGCACTTCAGAATTTCGGCGCGTTGGCGGGTGATCTGGCCTTCCAGCGCGGCCGGGATCAGAATATCCATGTCAACGTCCCAGAACGCTTCGCTGGCAATGGTGTCGGCGCCAGGGAAACCGGCGATCTGCTTATGCTCAACCTGCCAGCTCGTCAACGCATCCATATCAATACCGGTAGCATTAAACAGCGTGGCGGTGTGGTCCTGAATCGCCACCACGCGCGCGCCGGCGGCGGCAAACAGACGAGCAGCCTCGCTCCCGACGTTACCGAAGCCTTGCACTGCGACGCGAGCGCCTTCTACTTCGATATTGGCGCGCCGAGCCACTTCACGCCCGCTGATATATACGCCGCGACCGGTGGCTTTCTCACGTCCCAGGGAGCCGCCAAGGTGGATAGGTTTGCCGGTGACCACGCCGGTAATGGTGGTGCCGTGGTTCATGGAGTAGGTATCCATCATCCATGCCATCACTTTCCCGTTGGTACCAACGTCCGGCGCTGGGATATCTTTCTGTGGCCCAATAATAATGCCAATTTCGCTGGTGTAGCGACGCGTCAGGCGTTCAAGCTCACCTTCGGACAGTTCGAATGGGTTCACGCGGACGCCGCCTTTCGCACCGCCATACGGCAGGTTCAGGGCGGCGCACTTGATGGTCATCCACGCAGACAGCGCCATGACTTCATTAAGATCGACGTCAGGGTGATAGCGCACACCGCCTTTGCCCGGTCCACGGGAGAGGTTGTGCTGCACACGGTAGCCTTCAAAATGGCGGATCGAGCCATCGTCCATCTGTACGGGAATATCGACAATCAGCGCGCGTTTGGGATGGCGCAGGGTATCGATCCAGCGGGATAACTCACCGAGATAAGGCGCGACACGTTCGATTTGTTGCAGGTAGGTGTTCCAGGCAGATGTCTTGCTATCGGAAGCATAAGATAACTTATCCATGATAAACCTTAATCTTGTAAGTAATATGTTCTTAGTTAGCCGTGGTATGCAGAGTTACTGACTGCATGGCTTAAATTTAACATTTATTTAAAATTTAGCATCCGGATTGCACTAAAAAGAGGCAAGAGGGGGACAGCGTTTTTTGTGCGGCAATGAATAATTATCTACTGCGAAGCGAGAGTGGCCCCGGCGCTCCGGACTGCGAAGCGGCGATGAGTCAAACTCGATGGCCTCGGCAGAGGGGCGATTGATACGCAAAAGACGCGGCTTTTTGTAGCGAAAAATCACGCCCAATCGGAAATTATAATAATGAAAGCGATGTGCGGTAACGTATGGAGAGCATTCATTTGCTGAGCTAACGCTGAAGTTAATGGCGAAGTGCTGGGGCGTGAGTGTGCAGGCACAGACGTAGCGCCTTGTTTAGTCATCAGGGGAAGGCAAAACGCGGCAAAGGGAGAGGCAAAAATGAATACAGAATCAGGATCTAGAGATGGCAATAAAATAACGGCATGTAACCGTTATTTGGCGTATGCATCAAAGGTGAATAAAAACCTAATGCGTTAATTTTCCGTAATTATGATGCACCTCAAAAAATGAGAAACAACCCAGAAACATTATCAACGCCAGGAGATGATGTTTCTGGGCGATTTTACCCTTCAGTGGGCGGCACTAGCCAACGGATGGCAGCAGCCCGGTGGCGATCCCCGCCTGAATAATAATGACCGCGATACCGCAGGCAAACACCAGCCACAGCATTGGTTTGCCACCGGCCACGCGGTAGCCGCCTTCTGGGTGGTGCTTACGACTTTGTAGGGTCAGCAGCGACGGGATAATCAGTGCTAGCACCGCCAGCGCTACGCCGGCATAGCCCAGCGCCATGACGAAACCGCGCGGGTAAAATAGCGCGAAGGCTAACGGCGGCAGGAAGGTAATTGCGCCAGTTTGCAGTCGACCGCGAACGCTATTTTTACGCTGGAACAGATCGGCCAGGTAATCAAACAGCCCCAGCGCAACGCCAAGGAATGAGGTCGCCAGCGCCAGATCGGCAAACAGGTGTACTGCCAGCTCCACGTGCGGTGAGGCGACGACTTCGCGGATCGCCATCAGTAGGCCGTTTAAGCCGGTGTGCTGCGCCATCAGTGCGCCGAACACCGGGGCATCGATGCTGCCCAGCGTTGCCAGTTGCCAGAACAGATAGGCAACCAACGGAATGGCGCTACCGATGACAAAGACCCGGCGCAGTTTGCGCACGTCGCCGTTCATGTAGCTGACGATACTCGGTACGCTGCCGTGGAAACCAAAGGAGGTAAAAATAACCGGGATAGCGGAGAGCGCAAGCCCTTGCTCCAGCGGAAGCGTCAGCAGGTTAATTTTGTGAATGTGCGGCAGCAGCAGTACCAGCATCACAATGAGAAAGATAATTTTGGCGCTGAACAGGAAGCGGTTGAAGAGATCGACCAGCGAAGTGCCAATACAGATAACCAGGCCACCTACGGCGGTGAACAGCAGAACGCCGAGGGCCGGTGGCATATCGATGCTCAGCCATTGGCTGAGGCTTGAAGCCAGCAGTTCACCCGCGCCGCTGATATAGGCGGCGGTCAGCGCGTACATCAGGAACATCATACTAAAGCCGGTGACCCACTGTCCGTAGCGCCCCAGGTAGCGCAGCGCCAGTGAACCGAGGCCGGTGTCGGCCGGAACGTGTTGATAAACTTCCAGCAGCAGCAGGGCGGTATAACACATTAAAGCCCACAGCCCGACTAACAGCACCAGCGTTACACCAAAGCCAACGCCCGCAGAAGCCAGCGGCATCGCCAGCATTCCTGCGCCGATAGTGGTACCGGCGACGATTAAAATACTCCCCAGGGTACGATTTCTCACGCTTTCCTCTACTTCAGAACGTCATCACAACGAAAGATGTCGCGCAGAGTATGTGAAAGTGGTGTTTTCGTCAAATCTGAATTACAGCGAGTGTATTGATTAGTTTACATTTTATCTCGGTGATGGGAAAACTGCGCTAGCGCAAAACATATAAAACAAATGCAGGTTATGTTGGTCTTTTATGACAGGAGGAACAATGGACTCTATTCACGGCCATGAAGTGCTGAACATGATGCTGGCGTCAGGTGAGCGATACAGTATTGAAAGTCTGGAAGCGGCCATTCACGCGCGATTTGGCGAGCAGGCGCGTTTTCATACCTGTTCGGCAGAGAATATGAGCGCTGGTGAGCTGATTGCATTTCTGCAAAAGAAAGGTAAGTTTATTGCGCAGGAATCTGGTTTTAATACCGCTGAAAATAAAATTTGCCGTCATTAATTGGCAGCGGCGTTGTACGCCGCTGCCCAATGATTAATTCTGTGTGTCGAGAGTCGCCAGTTCTTTATCGATAAAGTACAGACCTTCACCGCTTTTACCCGCCAACGTCAGCTTATCAATGACGGATTTAAACAGTTTCTCTTCTTCATGCTGTTCAGCCACATACCATTGCAGGAAGTTAAAGGTCGGATAGTCCTGGTTGGTCATCGCAGCATGAGCCAGTTCATTGATTTTACTGGTGATCAACTGTTCGTGTTCATAGGTGACGCGGAATAATTCATCCAGCGATGCGTATTCAGCAACCGGGCTCTGTACGGTGTTGATGCGTGGCAGGCTGCCGGTATCGGTCAGATAATCGAACAGGCGCTGCATGTGCGTCATTTCTTCCTGCGCATGGCGACGTAAAAAGGCCGCTGCGCCTTCAAAGCTGTTGAAGCTGCACCAGGCGCTCATCTGTTGATACAGCAGCGAAGAATAAAGTTCGAGATTCATCTGTTCGTTTAATTTCTCGATCATGGGCGCTTTAAGCATGGTTTCGCTCCTGAAAAATAGGTTACAAGTTAATTACCGCGAAACTATAATTTGTTATTAATTTATTTGCAAAAGGTAAATTAAAAATTATTTAGTTAATAATACGAATGGGAATAAAACTCATTGGCATAAATATAACGATGAATTAAGGGGTGAAATAAATAACGCCGGGATTAACCGGCGGAATATTAATAATAGGCGGTGGAAACCGGTACGTTAGCAATCCCCCGGCATTGATACTGCAGTGTCACATGTTGGTTGAGGCACAGTGAACCGCTGGTGGTTGTACAAGTGGTAATTGGCTGACCATAGGCAAATGCGGTGGCATAACCCATCTGCTGGCAAGCCTTATTGGCCTCGGAGCGGGCGATGTAATCGTCGGTTCTGGCATTTTGCAAAATGGCCTGGCCGTAGGTCAGGCGGACGATACCGCTATTGGCATCAACTTCACTCACGCTTGCCGCACGGGGAACCGAGCAGGCGGAAAGGGCCAGCAGGAAGGGGATAAGAATGAGGCTTTTCATCAATTCGCTCTGCGCAATCTGTCGTAACCTCATTGTAGTTCCACTTACTGTTGGCAATCCCTTGAATAGTCGCTATATCCGTAGGCTAATCCATCTGTGAATCATAAACCGCCTGGAACTGCAGATGCAGCTGGGAGAAGAGCTTTATCAGCTGCGGGTCGAAATGGGTGCCCGCATTGCTAATGATAATTTCACAGGCACCCTCGTGGGAGAAGCTGGGTTTATAGACCCGCTTTTGGCGTAAGGCATCGTAAACGTCGGCAATTGCCAGAATGCGAGCTTCCAGCGGAATGTTCTCGCCAGCGAGACCCTGCGGATAGCCCGAACCATCCCATTTTTCATGGTGATAATGGATCAGATTTTCAGCCACGGAACCCAACGCCAACCCCTGAACAATGCGCCAGCCTTTAACCGTATGCTTCTGAATTTGCTTAAACTCATCTTCAGTGAGCCGGCCTTTTTTGCGCAGAATATGTTCAGGTACGGCTATCTTGCCAATATCGTGAAGCGAGGCATAGGTTTCAATCGCGCGAACGGTTTTGGGCGGCAACTTGAGATTGCGTGCCAGCAGGCCGCAGTAGGCCGCAACCCGGCGAATGTGGCAGCCGGTTTCATCATCGTGAACGTGGTTTATGGTCTCCATGGCTTCAACAATGCTGCGGTTGATGGCGCGGTTTTTATTCATATGCCGCCACATCATCAGCATCATGCTGAGAATAAAGACCAGCAAAACCAAAAGCCCAAGACTGATTATCTGCCAGGCGTTTTTACTCAGCGAAAATGGCGTGTTGGGGGGGAGCGGAGTCATGAGCTGATGGCGATAGCTGGAAATGAGGTGTACTTGAGCCAAAAGTGCGTGCAGCGGATGATCGACGTTGACCCAGGTACCGATCTGGTAGCTGGAATGGGTCAGCCCGGCCACTTTTAGCGCGCCTCGGAAAAGGTCGCTGCCGCGTAGCGCCTGCTCAAGGGAGGATAAATCGCCAAGGATATAATCAATGTAGTTGTTATCAATAGCATCCAGAAGTTCATCAATGGATGCTCGGGCGATTAGCGTCACATCGGTGCCAAACCGTTGGCGCAGATAATAGGCGGCAAATGAGCCGCGGATCACCCCAATTCGCTGGTGGCGAACCTGCTCTTCATCAACAATAAAAGGCTGCCCGATTTTGTTGTAGTACGCGTTATACCAATTCGACAGCGGCCCGACCAACCCTTCCATTTGTGCACCGTTGCGCACATCAATAATGTCGGCAAGATGAACCGGCCAGTTCTCATTCTGCATTCGAATCATGTAGTTATCGACGAACAGCACGTCAACGTTGATATTCAACAGATCGCGAAGATCGTTGACCATGCTGATGGCGCTGCCGCGATAGCCCCGATCGTCCTTCCAGATAATAGGAGCAAAACTTTCGTTTTTCGGCAGCCAAAGCGTGAGACGGTTTTCCTGGAGCCAGGTGCGCTCATCGTCGGTTATCGTCAAATGGTGACGGAGATATTCAAGCTGGCTTTGTTCCTCCAGCGCCTGGAGTTTACCGCTTTGCTGCCACTCATTGATCAGCTGATCGATATTGCTGCGCATATAAATCAACTCTGGGCTGAGACCAAAAGAAGCGGTGATGCGCAGCGAATTGAACGGCCGTGAAATAGTGTAGTAATACTGTGGGCTACCTATCTCACGGTCTTCATTAATGTAGAAGTCGGCGCCGCCGCTGCGGAGGATCTGCAGTGCCTCTTTGCTGCTGTCGACTTCGATAATTTGCTGAAACCTTAATCCCGGAAATGCTTCCTTCACCAACTGCTGCGTGTGATCGCGGCGGCGGAAGATAACGCGGGTGTTTTCTAGATCACCGATCGATTTTGCCTGGCGCGTAATACTGGCGGCGACAATCGTGTTTTCAAACAGGCGCGCTGACAAAATGTTGTTGTGCAGATGCGCTTTAGTTTGCAGCACGCTGGCATACAGCCCGTAGTCATGGTGATGAAAACGCTGTTCGAAGGTGGTGCTATCGATAGGACGTAGCGTTAGGTTATACCCGTAGCGCGAATTAATGGCGTGAAGAAGTTCGGCGTAAAAGCCGTGATATTCCCCGTGGCTGTCGCGCCAGAATTCAAAGCTGTCAGCATCCAGCACCCACACGGGGACAGGTGCAGCAGGCTTTACTTTCTGCGGGGGAACCGCATACACGCGGGGAATGCAAACGAAAAACAGGGTCAGTAGAACAAGGAGACCCAGTCCGTGTCGAAAAAATCGGCAGTGCTGTGTCACAAGTCAGTTCCTTTGCAGTGACTATTTAAATCCATTTAAAAGCGTATAAAAAGCAGGGACTTTCTGTCCCTAACTTAGTCTAGTCGAGCCTTACGCCAGTACACAGTAAATAATTAACGGGTTATGTAAGGTTTTATCAATCGGCTAAAGAACAAAAGTGTGACCGCATTGGTAAAAATCAAAACGTTTTTTCATAAAATTTGAAAGTGTGTTTGTCTGGTAGTAAGGTTACCCTAATGTAATCGACCGACTGCGGGCGAGCCCGCGTAGCTTTCAGGAGAGGAAAGAATGAAAATTGCACTGATGATGGAAAATAGCCAGGCCAGCAAAAACGCGACTATTCATCATGAGTTAAAAGCCGTGGCCGATGAAAAAGGCTTCCCGGTTTATAACGTGGGCATGTCTGATGAAAACGATCATCACCTGACCTACATCCACCTGGGCATCATGGCCAGCATCCTGCTGAACTCGAAGGCGGTAGATTTCGTGGTGACCGGCTGCGGTACCGGTCAGGGCGCACTGATGTCTCTGAACATTCACCCAGGCGTCGTCTGCGGTTACTGCCTGGATCCAGCGGATGCCTTCCTGTTTGCACAGATCAACAACGGTAATGCACTGTCTCTGGCCTTTGCGAAAGGCTACGGCTGGGGCGCTGAGCTGAACGTACGCTACATGTTTGAAAAAGCCTTCACCGGCCGTAATGGCGAGGGTTACCCACCAGAGCGTAAAGAACCTCAGGTGCGTAACGCGGGTATTCTGAATCAGGTGAAAGCGGCAGTGGTAAAAGAAAACTATCTGGATACCCTGCGTGCGATTGATCCTGAACTGGTGAAAACCGCCGTTTCTGGTCAGCGTTTCCAGCAGTGCTTCTTCGAAAACTGCCAGAACAAAGAAATCGAAGCTTTTGTTCGCGAGATCCTGGCATAAGCCCGACCGCCAACAGCGCAATAAAAAACCCACGCACTGCGTGGGTTTTTGTTTTTCAGGGCTAGGCTTTTACTTTCTTCGACACGGAACTGCCCGCATCGCGAGTCAGATGCAGAGTGTCAATCATGCCAACAAGACATATCAGCGCGATAAAGAGAAAAGCCAGACGGAAGCTGATGCCGGGCAGGGCAGTTAAATCCAGCAGTGCGCTGAGCTTCTCGCCAATACGAATGCCAATGGCCCCAAGCGTAATTCCCAACCCAATAGCCAACTGACTGGCGGTGCTAAACAAGGTGTTAGCGTAGCTCATTTGTGCAGAGGGAACGTCGGCGAAGGCCAGGGTACTGACGCCGGTAAACTGAATAGAGCGGAACACGCCTCCCAGATACAAGATCAGCATAATGACCCAAACCGGCGTTTGTGGCGTCAGGAAGGCACAGGCAACCAGCGCCAGCACGTTGAGCGCGCCGTTAAGCAAAAGCAGACGACGGAAGCCAAGCCAGCGTATCAGCGGCGTGGTGGCCGGCTTAATGGTCAGGTTACCCACGAAGACCGCCAGAACTAAGAGCCCCGAGTGGAAGGGATCCATACCGAAACCGACCTGAAAAAGCAGCGGCAGCAGAAACGGGACGGCGCTTATCGACGCGCGGAAGAGTGAGCCGCCGTACATGGTGACCCGGAAAGTGGGAACCTGTAGCGCATCCATACGGATCATTGGTGCCGGGCTGCGGCGGAAGTGCTGTAGCGCATAATAAAACGTCACGCCGCCAAGCAATAGCAGTGCGGCAACCAGCCCGCCCTGCATTTTCTCAGCGCCCAGTAACTCCATGGCATAAACCAAACTGACCATCGAAATTGAGGTCGCCAGAAAACCGGGCAGATCGAAAGGGCGGCGTTCATCATCGCGAATATTCGGGATGATCCGCAGCGCCAGAATGATGGCAATAATGCCGAGCGGGACATTAATAAAGAAGATCCAGCGCCAGTCCGCAACGCTGGTAATGAATCCGCCCAGAGGTGGCCCAATTATCGGGGCGATGAGCGCCGGCCAGGTCAGCGTAGCAATCGCGGTAATGAGCAGATGTTTAGGTGTGGTTCGCAGCACGGCGAGCCGACCAACCGGAACCATTAGCGCGCCGCCCACGCCCTGCAGGATGCGCATAGCCACAAAGCTATGGGCACTGGTCGCAAGACCGCAGAAGACCGAGGAGACGGTAAAGATAGCCAGTGCGATACTGAAGATGGTGCGGGCGCCAAAGCGGTCTGCTATCCAGCCGCTGGCTGGAATGAGTACGGCGAGGGTTATCAGGTAAGCGCTGATGCCGATATTCAAATCGACCGCTTCAACGCCGAAGGTTTTCGCCATATCTGGCAAGGCGGTGGCAATCACCGTCCCATCAAGGAACTCCATAAAGAATGCACCGGCCACAAGCAGCGCAGCAGGGGATACCCCACGCGTCGCCTGGGCCTGGAGAGGCTCACTCATCTTTTTTTACCCTATCAAAAGATCTCGTAATATTTACAAATTTTGTAGATGTTGTAAGTGGTAGATTTCTATAACAAAATTTTTATAAATTTAACGCAAAGAATGAAAGTGGTGTGATTTGCATCGCAGAATGGTTGATTTTTGTGACGTGAGTCATATTATAAGCCCGTAGACAATAACACCTGCATAACAAAAAAACGGGAACATCACCATGAAACAGCGTATGCGTAAAATCCTCAAAAGCATGTTTGAAAACTACTGCAAGACCTTCAAAGACGTACCGCCAGGCGCTATGTTCTGATAAAAAAAACCTGCCGCGGCAGGTTTTTTTGTCTTCTGCAAAAGTAGGTTACTATTACGCTCCGCAAAATAGGAGCAAAAAAATGTCTCAGAAGCTTACCCCTGACGATGAACTGGTTTCCGATGTGGTTGCCTGTCAGCTCGTTATCAAACAGATCCTCGATGTTATTGACGTTATCGCTCCGGTTGAAGTGCGTGACAAGATGGCTTCCCAGCTTAAATCTATTGATTTCACCACGCATCCGGCGGGTGCCGATCCGGTCACGCAGCGGGCCATTCAAAAGGCTATTGCCTTAATTGAGCTGAAGTTTACGCCGCAAGAAACCGCGCATTAATCGGTACTCAGTCAACGGGGTTGTCATCTCTGAAGCCTGAAAGGCAAGGGCGTTGACCGCCCTTGCCGGTAAAATTAATGCTGTTGATGGGCCATGATATTCAGCAGATGCTGGTCGGTTTGTTGAATGCACAGGCCAGCTTTACGCGCACTGCGCACTTCATCCAGAATCGTCTTCAGCAAGATACCATCCTGTTCCTGCTCTTCTTCCAGTGTGTTCAGGAAATTAAGGGTGTTATCGTCTTGAAGCACTTTTGCTTCCAGGGTCAGTTCAGACAGCGTTGACGTCCGCTGTTCGTGGTCTTTAATCGTTTTGACGAAAAGATCTTCGAGCGTTGCGCATTTATCTTCATCGGCCTCAAAGGCCTTGACGACCGGATATGCACCCGCTTTCTTCATGAAATCGAACACCCGCATCATTTGCGTTACGCTGGACTGTGCCTGCGAACGTAGAAACGTCGCGGTGCCATTCAGACGATGTTCTGAGCACCACTCGCTCAAACGCAAATAATGATTAGATGCATAAAATTCAAGATTCATCTGAGCATTAAGCTTTTGAACCATTCCCGATACTGCCATACGAATATCCTTATTGCTGGGTAGGAACGATACGCGTTACACCGCATAGTTCATAATAGCCGCTAACCATGCGCTATTTACACGTTGAATTCGACTACATATTATTTGTAGTCCTCATGCATGACCTGAAATATAATGCATCTCCGGTCGTAAAAAAGAATACTCTTAGAATCGATACAAGAAAACTCTTATAAGCCGCTTTTTACGTTTCGTTACAACACATATTATAATCAACTTAATATCCAAAATTAAATTTTCGTAATGACATGATTAATAGTGATTGTGACTTTAAGTACATTCTTATAAGAGTTTGTTAACATATGGGAAATCTGTTTCATTGCGTACATTAAAAACGTGACCTACATCTAATATATTCATCATCTATTGATGTCTGGTAGTCGTTATCAGCATTATTTGTTATGAATAAGCGCACGCTATTATCATTCATACTTATATATACGACTTTCCTGCGGCGTTGATAAATATCTCAACGGCATTAATTTTGTTTTAGATCAAATTTGATAGCAGCAGGCAAGTGGATTATGTTCACAGTATTTTAGCGTGTGCAGAGTCCACCCCTTTTTATCGTCAGGGAGGACAATTTTGATATGAATTTACAGGAGTTAAAATGAAACAGGTTGCAGTACTGCTGGCCCCTGGATTTGAAGAAGGGGAAGCGATTGTCACTATCGATATTCTGCGCCGTCTGCATATCGGTGTTGAACTGGTGTCGTGCGCTGAATCCCGTGCGGTGGTGAGCTATCACGATATTCCGATGGTGGCGGATGCGACGCTGGCAGAACGTCTGGATACCCTGTACGACGCGGTGGTATTGCCGGGTGGGCCGCAGGGAAGCGTCAATCTGGCCGCCGATCCCGACGTCATCAAATTTGTGGCCGCCCATGACGCAGCGAATAAACTGATTTGCCCTATTTGTTCTGCCGCCGCCCGCGTGCTGGCCGGTAATGACTTGCTCAAAGGGCGTCGTTACGTGTGCTCCGGTGATTTATGGCAGGATGTTAAAAATGGCGAATACGTTGATGCACCGGTAGTGGAAGACGGTAATTTGATCAGCGGAAAAGGGTTTGGTCACGTGTTTGATTTTGCTTTCACCGTTGCTGCCCGTCTGTTAGGAGATGAAGCGCCGGTACGCGACCACGCCGATCATATCTATTACCGCTGGTAGTTCATTCCCCCCGCGCCGTTATGGCTGATTTTGCGCGAATTGTCCGACAATTCGCGCGTCTTAATATGTAATTATCTGCTGAATCTATGCATCACTTTACTGTAATTCTGCGGTGTGATGCTGCTCTCTAATACAAAACGAATTCCGGGTTATTAATGTTTCAACAACGTTAACGCTGTAAGTAGAACAGCTAATACTTTGTTTTATGTCTAATTTAAATCGGCTCTCTGATTTTTCCCTACATAAAAGAACATTAAGGCTGGAGTTAACCATGCACAAATTTACGCAAGCGTTGGCCGCCATCGGGCTGGCAGCGGTTATGTCACAATCGGCTATGGCTGAAAATTTGAAACTCGGCTTTTTAGTTAAACAGCCAGAAGAACCCTGGTTCCAGACCGAATGGAAATTTGCTGATAAGGCGGGGAAAGATCTCGGCTTTGATGTGATTAAAATAGCCGTTCCCGATGGTGAAAAAACGCTAAATGCTATTGATAGTCTGGCGGCCAGCGGCGCAAAAGGCTTTGTTATTTGTACGCCGGACCCAAAACTGGGGCCAGCCATTGTGGCGAAAGCGCGCAGCTATGACATGAAGGTTATTACCGTCGACGACCAGTTCGTGAATGCGAAAGGCAAACCGATGGATACCGTGCCGCTGGTGATGATGGCCGCCAGTGAAATTGGTGCGCGCCAGGGCCAGGAACTGTATAAAGAGATGCAAAAGCGCGGCTGGGATGTGAAAACCACCGGCGTAATGGCGATTACCGCCAATGAACTGGATACCGCGCGCCGCCGCACAACGGGTTCGATGGATGCGATAAAAGCCGCGGGCTTCCCGGAAAAACAGATTTACCAGATCCCAACCAAATCAAACGATATCCCTGGCGCATTCGACGCCGGTAACTCACTGCTGGTTCAACACCCGGAAGTGAAGCAATGGCTGATTATTGGCATGAACGATAACACCGTGCTGGGCGGCGTTCGTGCAACGGAAGGTCAGGGCTTTAAAGCGGCAAACGTCATTGGTATCGGTATTAACGGTGTGGACGCGGTTAATGAGCTGTCAAAAGCGCAGGCGACCGGCTTCTTCGGTTCACTGCTGCCAAGCCCGGATATTCACGGTTATAAAACCAGCGAACTGCTCTACAACTGGGTAGAGAAGGGTGTCGAACCCCCGAAATTCACCGCGGTGACTGACGTCGTACTGATCACCCGTGACAACTTCAAAGAAGAGCTGGCGAAAAAAGGCCTCTGATTCCTGATGGTTCTCCTCCCGCTTGCGGGGGGAGAAGGATAGCTGATTGTGGAGGTTGCCATGCAACAGTCTGCCCCTTATCTCTCTTTCCATGGTATTTGCAAAACGTTTCCCGGCGTCAAAGCACTGTCCGATATTAGCTTCGATTGCTATAGCGGCCAGGTACATGCGTTGATGGGGGAAAACGGTGCCGGTAAGTCGACGCTGTTGAAAATACTCAGCGGTAATTATTCACCCACTGCGGGCACGCTGGCTCTGCGTGGAGAAGAGATTTCGTTTGCTGACACCACCGCGGCGTTGAACGCCGGTGTCGCCATTATTTACCAGGAACTGCATCTCATTCCGGAGATGACCGTCGCTGAAAATATCTATCTTGGGCAATTACCCAGCCGCGGCGGGATCGTCAACCGGTCATTACTGAACTATGAAGCGCGTCTTCAGCTTGAACATCTGGGTCTGGATATCGATCCCGATACGCCGCTGAAATACCTCTCCATCGGCCAATGGCAGATGGTGGAGATTGCCAAAGCGCTAGCGCGTAACGCCAAGGTGATTGCCTTTGATGAACCCACCAGCTCACTCTCTGCCCGCGAGATCGATAACCTTTTTCGCGTGATCCGCGAACTGAGAAAAGAGGGGCGGGTGATCATCTATGTTTCCCACCGTATGGAAGAGATCTTTGCGATTAGCGATGCCATTACGGTATTCAAAGACGGCCGCTACGTCTGCACCTTTGATGATATGAATGAGGTGAGCCATGACCGTCTGGTTCAGGCGATGGTGGGGCGTAATATCGGTGATATCTACGGCTGGCAGCCCCGAGAATACGGCGAGGAGCGTCTTCGTCTGGCGGAGGTAAAAGCGCCGGGCGTGAGGACGCCCATTTCGTTGTCGGTGCGCAGCGGTGAAATCGTTGGCCTGTTTGGGCTGGTGGGCGCCGGGCGAAGTGAACTGATGAAAGGAATTTTTGGTGGCACAAAGATAACCGGCGGCGAAATCTTTATCGACGGTCAGCGGGTGACCATTGATAAGCCAGCGCAGGCGATCCGTGCGGGAATGATGCTCTGCCCGGAAGACCGCAAGGCCGAAGGAATTATCCCGGTACATTCGGTACGCGACAACATCAATATCAGCGCCCGACGTAAGCATATTCACGCCGGGTGCCTTATCAATAACGCTTGGGAAGCCAGTAACGCTGACCATCACATCCAATCCCTAAACATCAAAACGCCGGGCGCGCAGCAGCTGATTATGAACCTGTCTGGCGGCAATCAGCAGAAGGCGATTTTGGGGCGCTGGCTGTCGGAAGAGATGAAGGTCATTTTACTCGATGAGCCGACGCGTGGGATCGACGTAGGGGCGAAGCACGAGATCTATAACGTGATATATGCGCTGGCAGCCTCCGGGGTTGCGGTGCTGTTTGCCTCAAGCGATCTGCCTGAAGTCCTGGGCGTTGCAGATCGCATCGTAGTGATGCGTGAGGGGGAAATATCTGGTGAGCTGCAGCACGAAAGCGCCAATGAACAGCAGGCCCTAAGCCTCGCCATGCCAAAAGTCAGTCAGGCCGTCGCCTGAGTAAGGAGATTATGATGTCATCTGTTACTACACCTGGCGCTCGCGGCTCATCACTGAGCTTTAGCCGTATCTGGGATCAGTACGGCATGCTGGTCGTGTTTGCCGTTCTGTTTATCTGCTGCGCCCTGTTTGTGCCGAACTTTGCGTCATTTATTAATATGAAAGGCCTGGGCCTGGCGATTTCGATGTCAGGGATGGTCGCCTGCGGGATGCTGTTTTGCCTCGCATCAGGCGATTTCGATCTGTCGGTCGCCTCGGTTATCGCCTGCGCGGGGGTCACCACGGCGGTGGTGATTAATGCCACCGAAAGCCTGTGGATTGGCGTCTTTGCCGGTTTACTGCTGGGGGCAGTGAGTGGCCTTATCAATGGATTCGTGATTGCCAGACTCAAAATTAATGCGCTGATCACCACGCTTGCCACGATGCAGATCGTGCGCGGCCTTGCCTACATCATCTCCGATGGTAAAGCGGTTGGGATTGAAGACGAGCGTTTCTTTACGCTCGGTTACGCCAACTGGCTAGGTCTGCCGGCACCAATCTGGCTGACGGTGGGATGCCTGATTATCTTTGGGCTACTGCTGAACAAAACCACTTTTGGCCGCAACACTCTGGCCATTGGCGGCAATGAAGAAGCGGCGCGACTGGCCGGGGTTCCGGTGGTGCGGACGAAGATCATTATCTTTGTTCTCTCGGGGCTGGTCTCTGCTGCAGCAGGGATTATTCTGGCCTCGCGTATGACCAGCGGACAGCCGATGACGTCAATTGGCTATGAGCTTATTGTCATCTCAGCCTGCGTACTTGGCGGCGTGTCGTTGAAAGGCGGTATTGGCAAAATTTCCTACGTGGTGGCCGGGATCTTAATCCTCGGCACGGTAGAAAATGCGATGAACCTGCTAAATATTTCGCCATTCTCCCAGTATGTGGTGCGAGGCTTGATTCTGCTGGCAGCGGTGATTTTTGACCGCTACAAACAGAAAGCCAAACAAAGCGCATAAAGTCGTTAACCGACGCCGGCGAGTGACGGTGTCGGTTTTGTCCGGTTTATCTCCGCAAGCGATGATTTCGGTGGTGAGTTTCCGAAGCACGTTCATGACAGATGAAAACGCCAGCGAAGTGAGGCGCTGGCGCCCTGGAATCATAAGACTTTCTGCTTTGTTACAGTGTCACTAATAACACATCCACACCGCTATTCCCGACAATATTTTTTGCCGAGCAGGTCGCTCGTGAAAAGAAGCTTTGGTTATGGTTGCCGCAGATAACCAGGTCAACCTGATGGTTTTGGCAAAAGGCTTTCACGTGATCGCACAGTTCACCGGAGGCAATTTGGCTTTTCCAGATAGGGTAGTCGGCGGCGTCGGCCAGGCTTTGCAGAAACTGCTGTGTCTCTTCCTGCATCAATTCCCGCAGGCTCTCCATCATTGGCGCAGCAAGTTGGTTATACATTTCGGGATCGGTAGAGAGGGTAATCAGGCTGAGGCGCGCATTTTCCGGCCGCGCAATGGCGACGGCTTTTTTCAGCAATGCATGGCTTTCCGGCGTCGGCGCGACGGCCACTAAAAGATGTGAGTAAGGCATCAGACCTCCTTGCTTGAATAATACGCACTCTATCACCCATCTCTTACTCTTTTTCCGTCACGCCCGCAAGCATTAGACGGAATATCGCTGCTTATAACTTAACCTAATACATAAGCAAATTTTATGCGAATAGTTGTGCGAAATTAAGCCAACTTGCATAAGCATGACTGAATATATGATGTAATAAACATGTCTTATGAACATTTAATTTTTGCTGAATTGATGTTAACCAAAAGTAAATAACTTGCGAATCAATTTGTGATCAATGTTCTAATGTTTCAATTTATTGAATTTACGATGAATTTTGTTTATTAGATGAAAGCATGATCTGTGATAAATTTTTCGTAAATGGCTCACGTAAAGTCGCACATTCTGAATCGCCGTTTAATAATTTCAGTGAATGAATATCCGTTAGGGTGGAATAAAACGCCGCTTTAGCTGCTCGTTTATTGGTCAAAATACAAAGGTGACTGATAGATCGACGTCAGAAATACGATTTGATTTTGTGACGAAGATCACATAAATTTCAAATTAACAGCGAAGTAACATTGTATGTGTCACATCTGGCGAGTAAAGTTGCGTCGAATTAGGAAAAATCTTAGTAAATTGTAAGAAATGTTTAGATTTGTCGGGTCATAAGTGAAATCGTTGCCCGATAATGACACAGAAAGATTTGCCTGATTGGCCATGCATTTCGACCGATTCATTTTTTTATCGGGCCTTGCCCGACGACATCACGGGGTATGCGGTTTGACCGCATAAAGTACTAATTGGTTATTCGGGATGGGGAAAATGCATACATCCGAGTTGCTAAAGCACATTTACGACATTAATTTGTCTTATCTGCTTCTTGCACAGCGTTTGATTGGTCAGGATAAGGCTTCTGCTATGTTCCGCCTCGGTATCAACGAGGATATGGCAAAAGTCCTCGGGGAACTGACGCTCCCGCAGATGGTGAAATTAGCGGAAACTAACCAATTGGTTTGTCAGTTCCGCTTTGATAACGCCCAAACCATAACCCGTCTGACGCAAGAGTCTCGCGTTGACGACCTTCAGCAGATTCACACCGGTATTCTGCTCTCCACCAGATTGCTGAATGAAGCCAGTCACTCAGGCGAACCTGCCCGTAAGAAAAGGGCTTGAAGATGAGCGAAAAAAGCATTGTTCAGGAAGCCCGCGATATTCAGCTTGCGATGGAGCTGATCACGCTGGGTGCTCGTTTGCAGATGCTGGAAAGTGAAACTCAGCTCAGCCGTGGTCGGCTGATTAAGCTCTACAAAGAGCTGCGGGGTAGCCCGCCGCCGAAGGGAATGCTGCCGTTTTCAACGGACTGGTTTATGACATGGGAACAGAATATCCACTCATCCATGTTCTGCAATGCCTGGCAGTTCTTACTCAAAAGCGGTCAATGCTCAGGCGTTGATGCCGTGATCAAAGCCTACCGTCTCTATCTTGAACAGTGTCCACAGCAGGATGAAGGGCCGCTGTTAGCCCTGACTCGCGCATGGACTTTAGTCCGTTTCGTTGAAAGCGGATTACTTGAACTTTCGAGCTGCCATTCTTGCGGCGGCAATTTTGTGACTCACGCACACCAGCCTGCGGGAAGCTTTGTCTGTAGCCTGTGCCAGCCTCCATCACGCGCAGTAAAAAGACGTAAACTTTCCAGCGATCTTGCCGATAGTAATCCACAACTGCTGGATGAACAGATAGGGCAAGCTGTTTAACCCCACGTCACGTGGATTAAACACTCCAGCAGCGGTCTTCGGGCCGCTGCTTTTTTTTACCCCATGCGGGGTGAAATGACTCATCTGTCTCCTCTCTTAGTCAACAGTGGAAGGATGATAGCGTGCTTATCTTAATAGGTTACCTGGTTGTTTTGGGGACAGTTTTCGGCGGTTACATGATGACCGGCGGACACCTTGGAGCACTGTATCAACCGGCTGAGCTGATCATTATCGGCGGGGCGGGGGTCGGCGCATTTATCGTGGGTAACAACGGTAAGGCCATCAAGGGGACGATGAAGGCGCTGCCTTTACTGTTCCGTCGCTCGAAATACACCAAAAGTATGTACATGGACCTGCTGGCGCTGCTCTATCGCCTGATGGCCAAATCCCGTCAGCAAGGGATGTTTTCGCTTGAGCGGGATATCGAAAACCCGAAGGAGAGCGAAATTTTTGCCAGCTATCCGCGCATTCTGGCGGATGCGGTCATGCTCGAATTTATCGTCGATTACCTGCGCCTGATTATCAGCGGCAACATGAACACCTTCGAAATTGAAGCGCTGATGGATGAAGAGATCGAAACCCATGAAAGCGAAAGTGAAGTACCGGCTAACAGCCTTGCGCTGGTCGGCGATTCGCTGCCGGCATTCGGTATCGTTGCTGCGGTTATGGGGGTGGTGCACGCGCTGGGGTCGGCGGATCGTCCGGCGGCGGAGCTGGGGGCGCTGATTGCTCATGCCATGGTGGGGACCTTCCTCGGCATTCTGCTGGCATACGGTTTCGTATCACCGCTGGCGAGCGTGCTGCGTCAGAAAAGTGCCGAAACCACCAAGATGATGCAGTGCGTCAAGATTACGCTGTTATCCAACCTCAATGGCTACGCGCCGCCGATTGCCGTTGAATTTGGGCGTAAAACTCTCTACAGCAGTGAACGTCCTTCGTTCATCGAACTGGAAGAACACGTTCGCGCGGTACGTAACCCGGCAGGCCAGCAGCAAACGACCACCGAGGACGCATGAAAAACCAATCGCATCCCATCGTCGTCGTCAAACGGCGTAAGCATAAATCACACGGCAGCGCGCATGGGTCGTGGAAAATCGCCTATGCCGATTTTATGACCGCCATGATGGCCTTCTTTCTGGTGATGTGGCTTATCTCGATCTCCAGCCCGAAAGAGCTTATCCAGATTGCGGAATACTTTCGTACCCCGCTGGCTACCGCAATTACCGGTGGTCCGCGGATGGCGAACAGCGACAGTCCCATTCCCGGCGGCGGCGATGATGTGACCCAGCAGCAGGGTGAAGTGAATAAGCAGCCGAATATTGATGAGCTGAAAAAAAGGATGGAAGTGAACCGCCTGAAGCGTATTCGTGGCGAGCTCGACCAGCTTATTGAAGCCGATCCCAAACTCCGTGCGCTGCGCCCGCACCTGAAAATCGATTTGGTGCAGGAAGGCCTGCGTATCCAGATTATCGATAGCCAGAATCGGCCGATGTTTAAAACCGGTAGCGCCGAGGTAGAGCCGTATATGCGCGATATTCTGCGCGGTATTGCCCCAGTGCTTAACGAGATCCCGAACAAAATTAGTCTTTCCGGCCATACTGATGATTACCCCTATGCGACCGGGGAACGCGGTTACAGCAACTGGGAGCTGTCGGCGGATCGCGCCAATGCTTCGCGCCGCGAGCTGGTGGCGGGTGGGCTGGACGATGGCAAAGTTTTACGCGTCATTGGG
>PPYF01469571.1_pt1 | contig 28528 bp, 37 predicted proteins | sample 1559871 | NCBI WGS metagenome assembly PPYF01 (sample SAMN08240021, study PRJNA423297) | Human gut metagenome, whole genome shotgun sequencing project.
ACACCGGGGCTACTTTTTCTTTTACTACCAGCTGCAGGGATTTTCCCAGCGTTCCATCTGACGCGTCCTTTGTGGTGGTATTTCCAGCATCATCTGTGGCCTTGACCGTCACCGGATAATAATGCCCTGTTTGGTTATAACTGGATTTCGCTGGGGCCGTTACTGTTGCTTCATATTTTCCTGTGTCATTGTTTAATGTAAGGGTATAGGTCTGGCCGTTGATAATGGCCTGTACTGTTTTTACACTCATAATCTTCTCCTTATTCTGTCGTTATGGTTCCTGCCATCTTCTTCAGGATGGCATTTACTTTGTTTTCCAGTTCCGTATAGGCGGACCCGTCCAGGAGCCCGTCTATTTTATCTGCCGCATCATTGGCCCGTTTAGCCGCCTCTGCCGCTTCCCCGGCAGCTGCACTGGCTTTCCCTGCCGCCTGGCTGGCTCCGGATGCTGCGCTGCTGGCGGATCCCGCCGCTGTATTGGCTGCCTCTGCCGCTTGTGTAGCTGTACCCTGTGCTGTCTTAACAGATTCTACGGCAGTATTTCCGGCACTCTGTACGCGCTCTGTCTGGGTCTGCCCTGCATTATTAACATCGGCAAGCACCTGCTGGGTGGTCAAGTCAAAATTATGCACAGTCTGGTCAACATGGTTTTTATTGTCCAGCACCTCCTGCCCCATCTGGGTAACAAGCTGTTTCGCTTTCTCCACTGCCTGTTCGGATGCCTTGGCGTTACGTTCTGCCAGTTCTGCATTTCCTTCTGCCGTCTCTGCTCCTGCCTGAGCGTTCTGTGCGTTGGCCTCTGCGGTCTTGGCTGCCTGTTCTGACAGGGCTGCATTGGTGGCGGACGTCTGCGCCTGTTTGGTAAGATTCTCTACTTTCGTCACCTGCTCATCAATGCCGGAGACTGATTCCACCAAACGTTCCACTTCCTTGCGGTCTGTCCCGGTCTTTTTGGCATCCGCAGCTGTCTGATCAGAATAATACTTGGCGTTGTCCTGTGCTCGCTCCGGGAGATCTTCCCGACCATGCGCCCAGCCCTCTGCCTGACGCTCTGATTCCGCGGCTTTATCTGCGGATTCTTTTACCCTCTGAACCGCATCGTGAAAGATGTCCGGGGCCTCTCCACCACCTGGGACTTCTGGCTCTGGGCGTGACTTAACCCGCAGCTTGATCTTATACTCTGCCTGGCCAGATGTATCATCAGTCAGGTATACAAACGCGAAAATATCGTAGTCACTGGCAATCCCGTCATTTTGCAGCATACTGTCCGGGACCACTACATCTGTCACACCATCCTTGGTGATGCCAACGCGCATAACAGACGTTCCGCCAGTCTCCTGCAGGGAAAAGTGGATCTCCACCATGGATGGAAGGTGCAGCCCCTGGATCCGGAGTACCTGACCGTAATCATACTGCCACAGGCCGTAAGCATTGGCCATGGTGGTGTCTGGATTAAATATTGCTGTGATCATTTCATCCCTCCTGTTCCGGAGCTTTTTCTTCCTGATTTTCTTCTTTCTGTTCTGTCTGTTCTTTTAGCAGCTCCTGCCGCTCTCTTGCAGCCGCCATGGAGATCTCACTGCAGGCATCCTTCCGAAGATCTGCCAGAATCCCGGATATGATCCCGTCCAGTATGGAGGATGGTAGTCCTGTCTGTTCTTTTACATTAACCACTGTATTCATCAGCACGTTTTTGGCATCTTCGATTACTAAAACAAGAGGTCTTGCATTCATTTTGTATTCTCCTTTAACTCTTTGATTTCTTTGTATAGGTTCTGGATCAGCTTTAACATCGGCGGGATCAGGGTACGGTAATTCCAGTCCTCAACAGAGGTATCCGGATTGACCATTGCGCACTCCGGGAACGCCCGGTAAACATCCTCTGCGTAAAATCCCGGGAGAGGCTTGTCTACAAAGCGGTCTCCCTTTATTAAATATCCCTCTTTGTATTTAAACCACACAACCGGGATATCCAATAATTTCTCTGCTTCCGTGTCTTTTAGCATGGCAATATGGTCTTTGTATCGTTTTGATGATGAGGACAGCGCTGCAATGATCGCAGTACCGCTTTCCCGGACAAGATGTGTTCCTCCACTGGTTGCCGGAAGTCCTTTAAAAATAATTTCTCCTGTGGATCCATCTCCAAAATCACCGCTGCGGGTCGCATAAACATGCAGACCATACTTAACCGTCAAGGCTCCATCATCATAAGAAAGTCTGGAATCTCCCAGTTTGATAGCTGCCCCAACAATAGCAAAAGAACCATTAGACGTATTAAAAGTGAAGCTGCTTTCCCGTCCATTGGAATCACTGGAATAAAATCTTAATCCGTTTGTACCAATATATACACCTTTTGTTTTTGATGTCAGCCCTGTACATCCATTGGCAATGGATGCATTGCCAATGTTAAACCCGCCAATCGTCGCATTCAGGGCCTTCAGATCATCCACATCAATGTACTTGCCTTTGACATAAAGCTGATTGTTGTACATGTAGATCCCATCCATGGCGCCATTGTTGGTAAGCATGGCAAGGATATCCGCCGGTGAATAACTGTGTACCACCTCAGGATTGTACACGTAGACGTAGGCTCCGGATCCGATGCTTGCAAATCCTCCAATTGTAAAGTTTTCGTACCCCTGTGTATTGGGTGTTGTAACCGGTGCGATAAACCGGAATTGTTTCCAGGTGCTGGTTAATGCACAGCTGTAGCTTACACGGTTAAGAGAGACTACTATCGTGCGTGATGTGTTTGATTTCAGCCACACACGGATTTCGTACTGCCCCTTTGCTTTTACCGGATTATTATTGCTGTACCTGGCAGATATAAAACAATCCCCAGATGTACCATACAATCTTACAGCTTTTGTTCCACCGTCCGGGTCTGACTGTCCCTGCATGATGGATCCAGAGGTATTCCAGTACTGATTTAAGCTCTCTGTAGAGAGATCCGCTCCCTTCAGGAGATTTCCAGTTTTCTGGTCTGCGTAGATCTTAGCTTCTGATAATGCCTGGGCTGTTTTATTGGATACATAAGATTCCGTGGCAACTGCATTTCCCGACAGGCTAAAGGTACTGGCATTAATATTTACATTTCCACTGTCGTCAATAGAAAACGTGGTCTGGTTATAAATATTTTTCACGCTGATGCCTTTTGCATTGATATATTTACCGGCAAGAGTTCCGGCCAATATATAATTTGCATTAATGCACAGCATTCCATCTTTCATAAAGATTCCCTGATCTCGCCCTCCATTGGTCAGTTTATTAAATACCTCTGTCTGGCCAAGACTGGTATCGTATTTATTGATCGCACCATTAACATCAGATATATCCACATATTTTGTATCAATCCAGTCACTGGAACTGTAATAGCCGCTTTCTCTTTCATAAATACATATTTTGATTTCCGCCTGCCCATTCTGTGTGGAAGTAATCCATAAATCTCCTTTATGATATGGAGGTTTCGGCTGTGACACAAAAATCTGTGCCTTTCCGTCTATTTTGTCAAATACAGAACCCGGAGGCTGAATGGTCAATTCTACCCAGGAACTTCCGTTCCATCTGTAATATCTTTGTGTTCCTGTGTTGTACCACATATCTCCGATATGCTCTGTTTTTAATTCAGACGTACCCCAGCTGTATGATGGATCCGTTGACTGATACCAGGTTTCTGCTTTTTTATCTGCCTGCTGCTCCAACGCCTCTATCTGCTGCTTAAATTCTCCGTTTATAAATGTATTCAGAGCAGTATCATCTGTATATTTACTGGCCTTTACCCAGTCATAAGACGAATAGCTTCCAGATGTCCTGGAAGTCTGGCAGCGCATAATATCTCCATTACTTCCCTGGACCCACAAATCACCTATCTCATAAGGAGGCTGCGGAGTAGATACAAAAACCCGACGTTTCGAATCAGCTGTATCCAATGCGTCAGCAGCATCCGCCAACGCCTTTGTCACATCCGTGTCCTTTACCAGCTGCCACTTCCACGTATAACCATCTTTCAGGAAACGGTAGGAAAACCCTTTTGACTTCCAGAAAAACAAATCTCCCATATGCTTCTGACGGTCTGCTTCCGTAATCCACTGGGACGCAGGAATATTCTGCAGGGTAGGCTCGTAGTCATAATAAAACGTCTCAACCTGTCCATCTACCTGCGCCTGGATGCCTTCTATTTCAGGAGTATACACATTATTGATAAATGCATTAAGTTTATTCTGAGCAATCTCATCAATTGTTTTTCCTTTTAAAGAAAATGTATCTGCTACAATGTCAACTCTCCCTGCGTCTGTATCTGCCCGAAACAACACCTGTCCCTGCGCATCCTTAACTACAAACGCCCCTGTATTGATCCAGTCTGCATTCAGCCCAATGGTATTCAGGATTTTTGTAATCATCTCTCCATCTACAAGTGCGCCAATATTCCAGCTTTCTCCTCCGTTGGTGGACATTGCCCATCCTTTGGCATTAAACTTTATCAGGATTGTAGATTCTTCCAGGGTAGGCTTATCTCCAAAATACAGGACCATGCTTCCATCTTCCAGAGTTTCTGTAAATGGATATAATCCATTCCCTGTAATCATGGCATCCTTCAGATCTTCTATTGCCTTTTCCCATTCTGTTTTATTCTGAGATAATCCATTGAGAAATTCTTTATGCAGCCTTGTGGCTTCGCTGTATCGTGTCAGGGCTTTTCTTACTGGCGATTCCGCACTGCAGGTAAAGCTCTGGGTTCCACCGCCATTGTACTGAGTTCCTGTGATGATTGTTTTGTACACATTATTCTTGCGGTCCGTTACAAGTCCGATATCTCCCGATTCCACAGACGGATCACTTTGGCAAATAACATTCAGCGGACGGAACCTCAGGCCGTTCAGCTTTTTCCCCAGATATTCTGCAACCTGATTACCTTTTCCCCCTTGAATCAGACGGTTTCCTGTGACTTCCAGCACATACCCGTCTTCACCGTATTGATAAACAGTCTCTGTACCGGAAGCTTCACTGTTTTTGTTTTCTTCTGTAACACGGATTCCTGTAATGACCACATCGTCTGTTTCTATCAGGCCCCCACTTTTTAACGTGTTCATTTTTACTACATCGGTATTTTCCTGTAGGTCAGAAGCTTCCTGATCCAGAAGTTCCATCCGGTACCACTGAAGTGTAAGTTGTCCCGCATTATTGATCCTGGCATATTTACAGGCAATCTGCGCCACCCACTGAACCACCTGGCGGAAAGTCAGAGAAGAATCATCCGGTCTGGCAATTACAACAAAATCAGAATTGTCAAATACCGCAATATCCGGAGACAGTTTCACATTACAGCAGCTACAGGCATCCTGAAGGATTTCCCGCAAGGTTGCAGGATATTCCAATTTACTCTTGGTATACGGCTGATCGAATGATATCATTTCATCAAAGGCAGATACCGTGATAATATCTCCCGTATCCCTACCCGGCTCCGCATGAAAAACCCCTTTATCCAGCCACTCTGTTTTTCCATTGATTTCAAGTCCGGATCTTGGCCGGAGCTCTGCCCCGGAAAAACTCTTCTTTGTCAATGACCCGTCTGTATTGTCAATTCTGATAACAAGCTGCTTTGCGATTGCAGATCCTATGTCAAAGCTTCCGTTGTTTGATACTTCATCCGTGATACTGAACTGGAAAAGGTCAGTATCCTCTACCGTTTTTGTACTTCCATCAGAAAAGAGGATCTTTACCTGATTATGCAATATTCTGTTGTCTTTAATTGCCTCTTTATATGCATTCGTTGTAGGAATCATCTAATCACCTCTGTATAATATCTACGGATACGCTTTTATAATAAAAAATGCCATCACTGAGCCATCCCAGCTGCTCTTTTGATAAAGTCCCTCTGTACGACTGTATGGTTACATCTATACCATCGTCATGAAATGAAAACGGGAAATACCCTGGAACTAAAGTATTTTTTATCAACACTTCCTGCTGTTCCGTAAGCACTCCCCATTTGATTGATACTGTTTTTTTCTCTGCCACTGGATCGCCGACCATGTACCCTGCCAGTGTCCGCCCGGTATCGGAGGTCCAGATAATCTCATCATTTACCGATAAACTCACTGGTGCAGGGAGAACCGTACTCCCTGACCATAATATTTTTCTTTCTTCCATCAGTCTATCCCCACTGTGTTGTACCTAATATCCATAATCTCCTGCGCTGCTTTATTGGCTCTGGCAATCTGTGTTCCATCGAGGTAAAATCCCATATCGGATAAAGCTGCAAGAATCCTCATGACTGCACGGTTGATGATCTGTTCAAAATCATCACGGGTAATCCTTGTTCCTGCCACTGCATTTACTGCTTCCATTGCCATTTCTCTTAATTTATTTTCCGGAGCAACAATTTCTCCATAATGCCTGTTGTCACCGATCATAGCAAGACGCGGTGTATTCTTTTCCACATACCCACCTTCGGCCAGATGCGGAATGGTAGGCACTCTTGGAAGAGATAGACCATATTGTCCATAGTGTCTGGTTCCAGTAAACGGATTTGTAAAATCGTAACTGAAAGAAAATGCACTTTCAATGGCAGACAGCCCGGAATTTAGTTTATCCATCAGGCTGTTTATGATGTCGATTACTGCATTCAGAGGAGTTTTTGCGAGAGAAATCAAACTGTCAAAAACACCTCCAAATATATCCTTGATTCCATTCCATGCCCGTTCCCAGTTTCCAGAAAACACGCCAGTTATAAAATCTATAATGCCACTAAATACCTTTTTGACATTTCCCCAGATACGTTTTACTGTACCCAGAAATGTATTGAGCACCTGTCCAAATATGCCAAAACTCTTTGACCAGTCTGTAGCGAATACACCTTTTATAAAATCCATAAATGGTGTAAAGATATATTTCTGCAGAAAGTCAAATACAGAGCCTGCAATTGTCTGGAATCCCTCCAGGATCTGTCCAAGCCCTTCCCAGCACAGACTGAAATCATCTGTAAACGCACCTGTACAAAAGTCCAGAAATCCTCCCAGAATATCAGAGATCCCTTTAAACACATCACCAACAACAGCAAGAAGGTCAAGAATGATCTCTCCGATCCCCGCAATGATCGGTCCCAGTACCGGCATGATTGTATTTACAATCCACTCTACAAAAGGAACCAGAGCCGTTTCCCATAAAGCTTTCAGATTATCAAAAATCTTGCCCAGCAGATCAGCAATCCCATTAAGGGCAGGCTGCACATGCTCCGCCCACACAGTACTGAATTTTTCTGCCAGATAATCCAGCACCGGCGCAATATAAAGATTGTATGCATCTGTAATGGTCCCGACAATCTCAGAGATTCCTTTCGCTAAAGAATCAAAGAACGGTTTTAAATGCTCATCATATACCTGGTTCAGTTTTTCAAAGGTTTGCACAACCGATGTATGAACCGCATCAAAGACAACACGCACCTGTGACAGTACAGATTCAAGAGCAGTCTTGAGCTTATCCGTATTCTGGGTTATGGGCATTACAACAAGATCCAGAAAGTCTCTGCTGAATTTTCCTCCAAGGTCAAGAACGCCAAGGAATCCATCAGAAAACACTCCTATGATATCTGCTGTAATTCCCTTGGCATCCTCACCGGAAAATATATCAAAAATATCCGCACAGGCTACTGCAAAATCACCGGAAAGCTCTGCAATCTCTCCGGATACATCAAACAGGGAGATTATCCTCTTTTGAATATAAGTCTTGCTTTTCTTCAGATATTTTTCAAATCCGCCGATCAGGTTATCTGCTGCCGTCAGACCGATTCTTGCCGTTGCTCCTACAATCTTTCCCAACGCTTCCGCAATTTTATCCGCGCACCGGTTAGCTGCCTTAATCAGCTTAGGATCTGTAAATATCTCATTTAAAGTCTTACGGATATTTTCAAGGCTTTTCTGTATGGATGCGATCTTACTTTCAGAATCCCCGAACCCAATCTGAAATCCTTTCTTAAAAATATCCGCAAGCTCTTTGCAGCGTTGGATCAAAGCCGATACACTTTTATCAACCTTGTCAATTACCGTCTCTCCCTGAGAAAGACTGCCAAAATCCACAGCGCTTCCGCCGGTTCCTGCATTCCCTCCGCCTGAAGGTCCCGAAGAATCAGAACCGCTGTCCTCTGAACTATCATCCAGCCGATTGATCTGGTCGAATCCCATCAGAGCCCGCATTTCTTTTGCAGCTTTCTTGGCCGACTTCGCAACACCATTGTTTGAAGAAGCCATATTGTCAGCTGCTGCTGAGGCGCTTTCCATCCCGGTACTTGCATTTGCCGCCGCAGTTCCCATATCTGCGATCTGGCTTCCTGCAGAAGAACCTCCGCTCTTTTTGCCTGTGATCAGCTCTGTAAAAGCCTTAAAGGCATTTGCCAGAGTTGCCAGTTTCCCGATCAGCGTGTTTACCACCTTGATAATCGGCGTAAACAGATTGATCAGGCCCTGGCCAATGGTTGCCTTTAGGCTGTCAAGCTGCAGCTTTAGAATACGCACCTGGTTCGCCCAGGAATCCGAAGTACGTGCAAAATCCCCTGACGCCGCCGACAGCTGACTCTGCACAAACTGATACCTGAGAGCCACTTTTTCCGCTTCTGACATAGCCTGAGTGGTTTTACCAAAGCCATTGGCCAGAGCATAGCTGTCAAGAGCTGTCTGGGTCATGACAACACCCAATTCCTTCAGGGATTCTGTTTCTCCTGTAAATACAGATTTAAGTTTTGTGTATGCCTCATCCTGAGAAATATTATAAAAGGACGCGATATCGCCAGCCAGTCCTGTTAGAGTAGACCCCATATCATAGGCGGCCTGTTCTGAAAAGCCGAAAGACTTAGCCATAGCTCCGAAGGTTCCTGTGAACTTTTTTGCCATGGTCTCTGAAAGTCCAAAGTTTGCTGCTGCCGATTTTGCAAATTTATCCACCTGAGCTGTCATAGACGGAAACGTCACATCTACAACATTCTGTACTTCCTGAAGATCCGATCCCAGCTCCAGGCACTGTTTTCCAAAATCCACAAGCTTTTTCACGCCAAATGCTGCCGCCATGGTAACCCCGGCCTTTTTCGCAAGTCCCATCACGCCGGACATCTGCTTATGAAATTGATTCTGATTGACGACCAGGTCCAGCCCGATCTCACCTACACTTGTAGCTGCCATTTGTGTCACCTGCCTCTTTTTGCAAGGACATCGACACAAGGCACTACTTGTCCTGACTGATCTTTATCTCAAATTCTTTTTTACAGTGCCGAGCCTGGCACCGGATGAATATTCCTCTGCATACGGCATCCGCAGTGTACTGTATCTTCTGCGGATGTCCGCAATAAGGACATGTCACTTTCTTTTTCTCAATTTTTCACACCTCCTGCCATATTTACAAAAGCCCCCAGAAGGCTGTTCAGCATGTGCATCATATCGTCCATGGATGTTTTCTTTGCACGCCTGTTCCGCCATTCATCCCGGATTCTCTTCTGTTCCTTTGTAAAATGCTTCAATACCTCTTTGTCCTCTTCTGCCCTTATGGAAACAATCCGCCCGAGAGCCGTATCGGGCCCGAGACCAACAAGCAGATCCCGGAATTCCCCCCATTTCATCCCGGACGGAAGTTCTTTGGATAAACGAATCCCGTACTGCGACTGGAAAGATGCTATGATCAAATCAAAGTCACCAGTCAGATCGTAGTACGGGTCACTGCTCTCCCTCTTCGTCCTCTCCCATAACAAGAGCCATGGCTTCCTGAACAATCACCATCAGGGATTTTGCAGAAAGCTTTTTCTTTCCTTTTTTGATGTTGCAGATCTTCTCCACGTCCTCCGGCTTAAAGATCAGGTTCAAAGCCTCTTCCACTGCCTGAAGTTCTCCTTTGTTTCCAAAAGCTCCCATAAGCCGCAGCATAGTTTCTGCATCTGCATTTACTTCCACTTCCAGAGTACCAATCTGCATCACCGGATTCTCGTCAAAGCATAATTTATCTGTGATATCTACAATCTTTTCCATTTATTTGCCCTCCTTCATGGTCTGTTCCAGCTTTTTCATGGACGCTTTCATCATTGCCTGCGATACATCCGATGGCGGAGTGATCGTTGGTTTTCCATTGCTCATCACATCAAATCCCAGAGGACCAACCGCAGTAGAATCTCCTGCACCGATATTTGTCACGTTAAATACCGCTTCATTCCAGGATACGGTTGTTCCGTCCGGAAAGATCCAGCCGAAATAGCCTTCCACATCCCTTCCATTCAGGAATGCTTTTCCAGCCACAAAATCATTTCCTTTATCACTGACATTTCTTTTACCGGTTACTGTGATCGTAATCCCTTTTGCAGTCAGCAGGCGCCGGATCCATCCCTCTGTGTCAAAGGGTGTCCACTCTTCCACTCCGTTATCGAACGATACGGAAAAACTTTCCATATCTGCAATTCCTGTTGCTCCTTCTTTTGCATCTCCTACCTGAAACTGATTTTCATAGCACGGAAATACTCCTGTTTTTTTACCTGGTTCTGGCATCTTCATTCTCCTTTCTGCATACAAAAGCCGCCTCTATGACCATTTCGTAAACACCAAACTCATCCGTGCCTACGTCCTGCAGCTCATAAAGCGGCTGAATAAACTTTATCTTTCCATTTTCTCTTGTGACCGTCAGTGCTTCAAATAAGCGTTTCCCGGCCTCTTCTGTGTCTGTTGGGGATTTATTCCAATGTATCAGCAACGTCACATATTTTGTCTCGTAGGAGCTCATATGGGAGCCTCCCAGAGCCACCTTGTACTCACGCGTGTGCTTACTGTTATAAACCCCTATGGATTTCTCCGGTTTGCTGTCCAGCTTCCCCATATAAACATGCTCAGAAGCTCCCAGCTCATCAACAAAATCACGGATTTCTCTTAGTGTCATATGCCTGTCAGCCTCCTGTAATTTTCCTTATATGCCCTGATTGCAAAATCAGCCTGCGATCCACCAGGAATCCAGTCTGCATACCATTTGCCCCGTGCATTTGGGTTTTCCCCTTTCCGGAAATGATATTCCGGGTGAAAATACAATCGGCGCGCATAAGGTGTGCTGGAAACAATAGATACTTTTCCTTTTCCACTCTCAGAATAATCCACAAAAGTGCTTTCATTTTGAAGATTTCCGGTATCAAACGGAAATACCTGGGCCTGCACTACTTCCGTATGCAAAGCTTCTGCCGTCTGCTCCAGAGCAGTAACCTGCGCCTGGGTAAGCTGTTGGATCTGCGGCATATTCAGCTTTACGGAGGATTTCACCTTGATCATATCAGCAGCACCTCCACATAATTCACTGTGCCATCCGGATTCCTGGCCTTTCTCCCCTGTACAATGTGCCGTTTCACCCCCATGACAATAGCTGTGCCAGAGGATATGACCGGAAGCTCCGGACAGGGATCCGCACCGAGCAGGGCTGTCCCGGTGATCTGCACTGTCTTTTTCTCCGCAGTGTAGATTGCCTTTGCCCTGTCCTGATAGTTGCATTTCCCTGTCCATGAAATTGCAGGAAGGGGCTCTCCATATTCAGAAAGCCCTTCCTGCTCAAATTCCAGAACAATATCTATCTTACACAGCTTTTCCGGCACTAATTTAGGATATCTCATACCATCACCTCAACAATCCACAGCACAGACCTGTCTGCCACAACAGCGCATAATCATCTCTTTTCATGGCAATTCCCCTGTCTGTAAACACATTCCAGGAACTGCCGAACTGAGCCGAAACTCCATTGATACTGTACGAACTTAAAACACTGCTGATCTCATCTGCGTTTTCATGTTCAAAGTCTGCCAGGCGGCACACAACCTCCCGAATCACGTCCTTCTGAAATTCCGTCAGGTTGTCAAACCCACGGCCTACAATACGATTATAAGTCAGAGTATCTACATGACGGGAAGCCTGGAGCAGTGCTCTTCTCAACTCATCTTCCGGAATCAGGCAGCCTCCATAACTGACCTCGTAATAGATCTCAGATGCATATGGTATGTAAGCCATCCTCATCACCTCATTTCCGGGTTTTTCCTGTTTTGGCTTCAGATGATTCTTTTGCTGTCTCTGTTTCCGGTTTTTCCTCTTTCATACCCGATTTCAGATTTTCCAGTTCTTTTGTCAGTGCTTCATTTTCAGACTTCAAGGCTGCATACTTTTCATATGGCACGCTTTTCCCTCGCCCATAGGCAAGGACCTGCCCCTCATCTGAAATAATGTCAAACCCTTCATTCAGATAATCCTCTTTCTGCTCATCTGAAATGATATAAACCTTATTTCCCTTTTCTGCTCTCATTAGTCCTGTGCCTCCCTGTTGATCGCGATACCACAGGACTTTCTTTCAATCAGGAAGGTGTCCGTATAATATCTGTTCTGATAAATATACTTGTCTGCAGTACGGCTGTCGGTTCCCGGAGTAAACACCTTCATGTAGGCATATTTGTCACGGGAAATCACACAGGACGGATGTACCAGCATCATATTGATCTGTTTTGCATCTACTGCCGGTGTGAATCCATCCGTAAAATTATACTTTGTCTTAAACCTTGCAGAAGGTACTGGTTTCAGTTTTACATCATCCAGGCCATGTACCTGACGATTGATAACACCTGCTGCTCCTACGCTCATAGTTCTTGTAATGCCTTCTGCGTTTTTCAGAAGCTTCTGCATCGCGGAGGTAAGGTACAGGATGCGTCCCTCCTGAGGAACAGACTTATCATCCATGATCGCCATCTGTTCATCAAACCATTCCAGGATATTTGCATCTGTAAGAACCTCCTGATCCACAACAGCGCCTTTTTCTTTGTAGGTATCCGCTTCTGCAAGAAGCTTGGAAAAACGATAACTGTCTTTTTCCGGGATTGCCTGCTCTTCTTCAAACGTGTTCTGGATATTGGCAATCTCTGTTACCAGATTGGTTTCATCTACATCCATGGGATCAATGGCAAACTCAATATCCCTGTCATGGGCAAGCTTTTTCGGCTCCCAGTCATTGGATACGGTTCCCGCATTAAAATTCAGACCGTTTCTGTTATGATCCTTATAACCGGATACCGTTAATCTGGGGATCTTGATTGTCTGGGCATTTAAAAACTTAATGCCCTGGTTGGACTGGGTAAGCTCATAAGACACCAGTTCCCTTTCATATTTCTGTGCCAGCTGTTTTTCAAACTGTTCTGCATATTCATATACTGCCATTTCTGCACTCTCCTTTATTTTTTATTTCCAAAGATCGTCGCCAGCTGATCTTCCGTACTTGTTGATGCCTGTCCTCCACCGGAACCGATCTGCCGAAAGCCTCCCTGAGAAGTCTGGGCATCTGGCTTTAACTGTGGCAATTCCTCCAGCACTTTGTTTAATGCTGCTTTTAATGTTTCTTTGTTGATCGCACCCTTATCATCTGCAACCGCAGATAAATCCGCCAGCTTCAGCACATATGGCATGGTTTTCAGATCTACGCCAAGCTCTCCTGCCATAAACATGGCTTCTTTCTCGATATTGGCCTGCTGTGCTGCCGCCTGAGCCTGAGCCGCCTGCTGCTGAAGCGCACCAATATCCGGCGTATTGGCCGCCTGCTGCTCCTTGTATGATGCGATTGCCTGATCTACCTGCTCCCTGGTAAGATTCTGCTGCTTAAAATAACCTTTGAGGACGCTTTCCTCTGTGGCAGACTGCTTTCCTGCCACAATACTTGCCAGCTTTTCATAATCAAACTGGAAAGACTGTCCTGCCTGCTGATTATTCTGATTCTGCTGGTTCCCTGACGCTCCGCTTCCCGGATCACCGCCTGCAGGTTCTCCTCCCGATTCCGCAAAAAGCTGCAGATTCATAGGGATTCTCATTGACTTGTCCATTTCTCTTCTCCTTTACAGTTTTTTCGCGCTGTCTGCGCCTGACAGTTTTATGTGTGTCTCACAAAACAGTTGATAACCCGGTGTCTCCGTGTAGTTTAAGCTCTTCGGAGCATAAAAATAAGACGCTTCACCCTGCGTCTCAACGGGAGATATCTGGATCACCGCCTTTCTACTGATAACCTCTTACCATCAAAGCAAATCGTATCACCGATTTTGGCCGTCTGGTCATTTACCCTCACCCCTTTCAAGATTTCTGCGCCATCACAGATGCCGTACAAAAATTTTACTGTTTTATAGTCTATGCGGTCTGTCAGCCAGTTTGGCGCCAGCATGTCCGCATCTTTGGTTATTTTATATTTTTGTATCATTCCTCATAAATCACATCCAGTCCATATGCAACTGCTGCATCATGTTCAATTCTACACCCTCTGGCATTTTCCCAGCCTTTGCAGAAGTACGCTGCATGACACAGAGACATATTTTCAAGCGACTTTGCAAGAAAGCACAACGGAATCTGAACAACTCCCCGTTCTTTCATGCTCTCCTTACTGTACCATTCATCCGTAAAGAGAGTATTGGCAATTTCATATCCTTTCTCTTTCAGCACCTTAATTGCCTTTTCTCTCGTTTCTTTGATTTCCTCATCTGTTTTCCCTGCCATTGGCTGGCTTAACATTGCTTTCATCATAGCTTTTCATCTTTCCTTTCTTAAAAATGGGTATAAAAAAATCAGGCTCTTTTCTTGTGATATCTGCCTGGTCTTCCTTGAATAGTTAAAGCCTCTTCAATTGTCCATCCCGCTTTTAATCTACGATAAATAATTCGATAAGATAATCCGTAAATTTCTGCCCACTGAGAAATAGTTTTCAGTTGTCCTTTGTATTTTAATAAATGATTATTTCTCTTATTATTTTCTTGCTCTTTCATAGATACCCATCTGCAATTATCAGGTGAATAATCTCCATTAACATCGATTCTGTCAATCGTCAGTGTATCATCGTACCCATTCTGTATAGACCACGAATAAAAACTCATGAAATCGTCCCACTCACTGCATATTCTTATCCCACGTCCCCCATAAGCACTATAATGTGCTCCTGTTTTGCAATTACAACGCCTACGCATTTCTTTCCAGATATTATAAATTCTTGTCCCACAAAATCCATGTTTCATATAATCCTCCATAAAAAATACCACCGGCCTTTATTCCGATGGGAATTATCATTTTCTCTTGAAAAATCATGTATATTGCTGTAAAATATTTATAAGATATCTTAATAAGAGTCGTTTTGTTCCCCCTTTTGCCTCATCTTTTGAGTTGCCGGGAGCGAAAACGGCTCTTACTTTTTCCTTGCATATACTTTCATAATTTTTTCATCTCTCACCAAAACAATTATATCAACGAAGCTTGTGTGGGTTGACGAGTATATCCCTCGAATCTGTTCTTCTATGTCTTCCATGCTCAATATCGTCTGGTCTGCACATATTACAAAATTATTTGCCTGTCTCTTTTTTGATTTCACCATTCCATACAAAGTATTTTTCCCGTTTCCAGTTGGTGTTTTTAAATCAAATTTCATGCCATCAATCAAATAATCTGGTGTTTGAACGTTCTGCGGGAATGTTACTCTTGGGACCATCTCTACTTTCTTACCGCTTTCTTTTGCAATGATTTCTGCGATTTTTCTTTCATGTTCCGAATAGTCTAACAAAACTCTTTTTCCATCAACCTGAAACTTCTCGCCATTAAATACATATTCAAGTAAATCAGATACTGCACCTTCTTTCTTTGTTGGCATCTTCCAAGACGCACTCTCGTCTGCTGGTATTCCGAAAAATGTCTTATTTCTTTGTGAATCCAAGTAATCAGAAGTATCTTTATTTCCTGTTCGGAATCTGGCATGTTTCCATATCCTTTCTTTCTGAAGATATCTTTTCTGATTCTCCGGATCCAATGAATGCTCCGCCAGCCTTCCAAACCGTTTCTCCTGTCTTTCCGCATACTGCCGCCGGGCTTCTGCCTTGCTCTTCAGGCCAATGGCTTCCAGCTCCTTCTTCGTCCAGGTATCATCCGCTGTGGAGATTCTCGGAAAATATGTGGTATGACTGTCTTTACATCTGGGATGATAAAGGCCATGGGCTACTGCGGTACTCATAAGCGGATAAGAACCATCTTTCCGGCTCCCACCACTCCACACATCATCAATCAGTACCTTTCCACAGAATGGAAGGCATTTCGGGCAGGGGTTTCCGCGCTTATTCACAATAACCGTATGTATTCCCCATTCCTGGCGCTTTACGCCCTCTCCCTGCAGGTAAGCACGCTTACAGGCTGTCCGGATAGCCATATCAGCATAATCCGAAATGGTATGGCGGGCTCCATTGGCATATTCCACACAGTTCAATCCTGCTGATAAAAAGTCCTTTGAAGCCATGTCCACCGCTTTTTCGTAGGTTCCGGTTCCTGTATTGGCATACACCTGGGCGTTATAGATTATCTTCCGGTACTGATCGTTGGCCATACGTAGGACTGCTGTCTCAGCCTTTTTCATATCGTCTGTAGTGGCCTTTATGAGAGCTTCCAGCTTTCTTTCATTCAGCTTAAAAAACTCTGCTGCAGCCCCTTTGGAGATCCTTTTTGCCGGAAAGCCCTTTTTAATGGCTTCCAGGATCGCAATCTCCTGATCCATTTCTCCTTCTGATCTGGCAATGCTAATCAGGGTTTGAATCTTTTTATTGATATCCTTGAACTGCTGACCATACTTTTTCTGGTTAAACTTTTTATATTTTTCCAGAGCTTTCAGCTGTTCTGCCTGCCACATGGACCACTGCTTTTTCTCGTCAATCTCTTCCTGCTTGTGCCGGCGCAAATTCCGGATCATGGAAGCAATCAGTTCGTTCTCAATCGCTTCAAAAGCCTCTCCAATATCGTACTGATCGTTAATTTTAGGCAATGGGATCACCTCCCGTTTGCATGTACCTTAAACCCCTGGCTTTTAAACTGCCGTATCAGTGCTTTCAGCTGAGTAGTGCTTGCGCAATGATCATTTCTTAATTCTGCGTAATCACCTTTTTCCACCGCGTACACTCCCTTCGGAACCTGTTCCTTTGCTATCTGCAGAAGTCCCTGGAACTCCTTTCGGTTCATTCTGTATGTTCTGTTTGCCACCTTTACCTTCATCATTTCCTCCTGTATTCACCTGAAATCCGCTAGCATCCAGATTAACGCCCGGTTCTTCCACTTCTCCGATTCCCAATTCTTCCTTCAGCCGTTTAATCTCTTCCTGCTTCCAGGAATCATCCTTATCATCACCATAGAGTTCATCCACTGCTGCATCCACCGACATGATCTGTCCCTGTCTGGCTTTGCTGATCGTCTCTATCTGGGATTCAAAGGACGGGTTTGCATAATCTCCAAACTCTACCGTCACATCGACCGGTTTTACCAGCTTCCCGAAAAACTCGTTATAAGCCTTCAGCACGGTTTCTACCAGAAGAGGGATATCCACCTGCAGCGCATTGATGATGGTATCTCTGGTATAGAGCGTAGCCTTTTCTTTTTCCCTCTGCGCCTCACTGTTATCCAGTTTTTTTACATCAATTCCAAGTGTTGACGGACTGATCAGCCCCTGCAGGCAGAGATCCAGCGCTGTACAGTAGGATGCCAGATAACTTTCATGAGGAATATTCGGCTGCTCCACATCAATCATATTCTTGGCGTTTTCTGACATATCGTTTCCCACTGCAATAAAACGGTTATCAAAATGATTCGGTCTCATCATTTCTCCGGTTTCCGGATTTCTGGGAATCAGGCAGTCCGGAATATATTCTTTTGCACGTCCCACTCGCACTGCATCCATCCACTGTGACCATACCTCATCAAAGGCATCGTAGGAATCAATCTTTTTGTCAAAGATACTCTGTCCCCGCTCGTCCCATTTTCCAGATTCGTAGAACTGGATCGGCACGGCCATCATATATTCCTCTTCCGGTTTGTCCGTTCCAAATGCCACATCCACCAGATTACTGGTTTGAGGAATACTTTGCATAGAAACCTGTGTGTCACCCTGATACAGTTCATACGTGATTGTTCCGTAACCATAGTGTTCATACAGGACATAATCCCGGCGGTCATACTTGTATGCTGTTTTAAAAACAATCTCTTTAATCCGTCCACGCTCTGTTACCAGTTCAATCCTGTCTCCTGGATAAAACTCAATAATCGGGTACTGGCTCAGCTGTGTATCAAAAGATACCTTAAAAGCCCCATCTCCTATGTAGAGAGTTTCTTTTACCGCTTTTTCCAGTTTTTTACGGAATTTATTGTCTTTATCAATCTGCTCCCACAACTCCTGAGCTTCCCGGTCTTTTTCAATCTGGATATCCATATCTGCCAGGGTAATTCCTGCCAGAGTATCTACAACCAGAGCTGGAAGTCCTGTATGGATCTTCCTGATTTCCTGCCCTGGCGTACTCTTACAAGCCCAGAATTTATATCTGTCTACCCCTGTGTCGATCTGGCTGTAGAGCTGCTGCAGCTCCTCACTGTCTCCGCGGTACCAGATCCGGTTTTTGATTGCATTTGCCTCGTAATCTAAAGGCTCGTTAATCAGTATGTTTGTAGGACTGGCCTCCTGGACATTTAGCCAGCTTCGGATCCCACGTTTTACATTTTCACTCAATCTTTTCGTCCACCTCATTTCTTATCCTCCTCAAAGCCGATCAGATGCCTGTAAGGAATCCAGGCGTACTGCTGACTATTAATTGTATGGTCGTGTCCGTCCTCCGGTTCGTCTTTATCTTCTTTCCAGCTGTAGGAATCCAGCTCTGCCAGATGTTCTGTGCAGGTATCTACAACCAGATAGCATTCCTGCTGGATCCAACCGATCTGCAGATTGATACGATCCAGGATTGTCACTTTTTTATAGCTGTCATAAAAACTGTACAGACAACCTTTTAGCCGCTTATACTTATTTAATTCTGTGATTGTTGCCTGATCGGCATTATCTATAAATACATCCCTGGCAAATCCCCAGTCCTTCCGGCACTGTTCCAGAAATGCAATGAATTTTACTGCTGTATCTGACGGTGCAAGGGGAACGTCCAGTTTTGCGTTGTTATAAACCTTTTCTTCCAGTGTAATCAGTTTCCTGTCCTCTGTGATTCCCTGGAATATCATGGCAATGGTATCTGGCGACTTACTGGAATACGAGGTGTCCAGCCCCGCTGTAAACTTCTTGAATTTCAACTTTCCAGATTTTACCTGCTGCCTTACCCATTCTGCTGAAACAACATGCTTCTTCCGGTCAAAATTCGGAAAAATCAGACCAGTTGCTTTTCCTCGAAGCCCTTCAATCTTATTCTTCCAGATTTTGGTTCCCTTTGGCGTGTTCTGGATGATCTTCTGCAATTTCTCTTCCGGAAGGCCTGCATTATCCTTAAAAGAAAAGAACCAATGGACCCAGCCGGGTTTTGGTTCTTCTTTCAGCTCATCTTTAATTTCCTTAGGCGTTTCTTCTTCCCATTCCGGAAGAGGTCTGGAACAGTTGATATATTCTTTGTATACATCCAGGTTCGGATCATCCGGGTTTAATGTTGCCATCAGGTAATCACATCTCATAGCAGATTCCCGGACGAAATCTATGTCTGCTGTGTTGATCTCATCAATATACAGGCATCCGTACTGACCGCCAAGAGCGTCCTTCCATTTTCTTTTGTTTCCATAGCCGATCACAAATATGATCTTGTCTCCGGCGGATGTGTGGAACAGGATATGGGGCATCTTGTATTCGCCGGATCCATTACCTTTGTACTCTGCAAGAACTCCAAAATCATCCAGAATCCCCAGGTCTTTATTGATGATATTCTTCTCTGCCGCTCCGGTATCATCTGCCGCAAGGATATGGAGTTTCTTTGGACTTTCAGCTACCTTCAGCATAAACTTAAAAAGGCCCACTGTAGTTTTTCCTGCTGCAGTGGTCAGGTCCCTTCAAGATATTCTACAGGAGCTTCACATCTCAGGAAGGCTTTGTACTTCTCTGATAGTATCAGTCTCTCAGAACTCATGAAGCTTAACCACCTCCCCGCATCTGCTGAAGCAGATCATCAAGTTTATTCTTTTCTTCATTAATACCAGACACCTCTACTTTGTCTTTAAACATACCAAGATGTTTGCCCAGTAATTCCAGAGCCTTTAATTTATCAGCCATTTTGATTTCACGTTCCAGTCCATCCTCACCGAAAGTTTTTACCTTCACCGACTGAATTGCAGCGGTGTCCTCAGGAGCTGCATCCGGCCTTAACGTAGCCGTATCGGCATCTATCACGTCGCTGGCATTTACAAAAGCAATCTTTGCCAGCTCTGTTACCACCCGGTCAGCATTGACACCGGTGCGCTTGCTGCGTTCTGCCATGGCTTTTGCAATACGCGCCTGAATGTCAGGTTTTGTCAGGTTTTCACTCCCAATAGATTTTGCTGTGTCCGGGCTGTATCCAGCTCTGATGGCAGCCTGAGTGGCATTCAGGTCGATCAGGTATTCTTCTATAAATCGTTTCTGTTTCTTTGTCACTCAGGTTCACCTCCTTTTGACTGAGTAGGGGGTTCCGGTATCATATATGAGGGTATGATTTTTTTGCATGAGAAAAGCACCCAGATTATTCCAAGTGCTGTACTGGGCCTTCCGGGACTCGCCCTCCAGAACCGACCGGTTATGAGCCAGGTACTCTAACCTGTTGAGTTAAAGGTCTATAATTACCAAAAGAAAAAGCATCCGAATGATTGGATGCTTTCATCTCTTTTATATATTTTTTTCATTTAGGTGTTTAAGCTTAAGATTGTTATAAATATCATATATTCACTTCTTAAGCTATATACAAATTAATTTTTTAAAACTCAACCGTATTTAAAATTGTTTCTTTTCCCAATTGTGTCATTTCAATAGCATCATCCTCTTCAAACCCATCAACTTCTATTAGCTCTAACGCCATTAATTTCATAATAATTGTTTCTATATCATGCTTTATAATCTCTGTATTTTCTTTTCTAAAAATAATTTTTAGGCAATCTGCTAGAATGCCCCTATCGAATCCATATATAAGTTTCATACCTGCATTTTGCAAAATATCATATATGGAAGTGGTCTCTTTTAAAAGAGCGTTATTACTATTTTTAAATGCAATATCAAATTTTTTGTGAATTTTCTCCAAAAATTCGTTAGTGTTATCAGATTTCTTATTGGATTCCAAATCTTGATAAGCTTTTTGTGAATCTCTGTATTTTTCTTTTAACAGTCGATTTTCTTCTTGTAGTTTACTTAATTTCTGATTCAAATTTATATCTGCTGTCGAATCTCCCCTTATCCAACCAATTTTTGGATTTATTCTCATTTCCCTTGCAAGGCTACTATGGAGATTATATTTTAACTCTTCCGGTGTATTCCAAAACTTTGCCAATCTTCCAGTTAGAACCTTATTTCTAAAATCTTCTAGTTTTTCCGACTTATCTTGGTCTTTTTCTACTTTATTTGCAGGCAAAGTTTCAATGTCTTTTTTAACAAATGCCAAAATGGGGATACCTTTCTCTTTCGCATAATCAAACTCCTTTTCTGTGTAGCTAATTCCATCTTCAGCTACGGATCCATATCGACCTGCGACAATGATAATATAATAATCTGATTCATCTATTATAGAACGTATATATTCAAATTGTTCTTTATTACTTGCCGGAAACATTTCCATACCTGCCGGAAAACAGTCAAGCTCAATAATTGCTTCCATTACTCCTTTTCTTTCTTCCTCTAAATCGGCAAAAGTAGAGCTGATGAATACCTGATATCTTTTATCCATATTTTCCTCCCTCAACATTTTCTTTTATCATACAACAAAACACCCCGTATTTCTACAAGGTGTTGTCGAAAAAATGTTTTGGAAGGTGACGGTCTTCTGTCCCTAGGCGTTACCGTCTGAGCCTAATCCGGCAGCCAGGCTATGAAACTGACTGCCGTGAGATGGAGGATTAATGATCTCAACCACTAAATCCAGTTTAAATACTATCACAGATTTAGCGGACATGAACGGACATTTATAAAATTTTTTCGTTTTTCTTTAAATACCTATCGTGCCTCTTCCTACAGCTGTCTTCTGTGTATGGTGTCTCTTTGTTCGGAAATCTTTTGTTCATGTTCGTGGCAACTCTTCTCCACGTCATATCATCTATGTAGTAGAACCGAAACATCTGTCTTAAATCACTTTTCGGAATCTTATTAATAAAATCATCTGCTGCATTTAAAGCTTCCTGCAGCTCATCCTCCGTAATCTGCAATTTTGCCAACCGTTTCTTGATCATAGATTTCACTTTGTTGTATTCCGGAACAGGAAAGCCAGTGATCCGGATAGATCCGATTGTACCGTCAGCCCTTGTGCCCTTAACAGAATCCGATACCATTCCTTCCTGTTCGATTTTTTCAAGTCTACGCTGATCTGCTTCTATCCTCTGGTTAAGATCTTTTATTTCTTCCCGGAGTTCACAATATTGTGAAAGAGCGGTTACGATATCCATCGACCTTTCCTCCCTGAATTATTTAATCCTCTTCTGATCCACGTATCATTGCTTCCAGCTGCCGGATCAACTCCTGGTTATCCCTCTGTGGAAAGTTATTAAAACGGTTCTTATCTGTTACCGACTGCTTTCCCTTCTTCTGGTTCTTCTGAGGAAAGAATCCCACCCATCCCTTCATGGTTGACTTCTTCACTAAGGCGTGCTGCTCTTCTGTATCATCTGACAGAGACAAAAGTTCTTCCTGCAAAAGACTGATCTGTTCCTGCTGCAGCTGTTTTCCATTCTTCCTTAGTACATTCAGATACAGGACAAAAGCATCATTCAAAGAAGGATCATCAAAGTATTTCCCCGGCGGAGCCGTATATATATACTCTCCTTTCCTTTTCTTTCCTTTTGTCTCTTTTTTCTCGGAATTATCGTCATTTTTCCTGGAATTATCAGGATTATTCTCGGAATTATTTAAAGAAGGGTTCACTTTAATAAAGGGTTCCGTTTCATCTTCTGGCAAAAGCCAAAACCCTTCCACTTGAATCGGAGTCTTTATTGCCCGGGCTTTCACCATGCCCTGGTACCTCCTCTGTATCCCGGCAGAGGTCAAGACCTTGTCCGACTGAAAAAGTTTGTTATCGAACAGTGACCGTTCCAATAAGAAGTTCAAGACCTGCTTCACCTTATTGCAGTCCATATTCAGATCATCTGATATTATGAACTCAAAATCTTCATCAACCTTTAAATAATAGCCTGTCTTATATATCTCGCATAAAAGATACAGATACAGGGTGATCCCATCCGTCCCATACCGGGCCTTCAGGATCTTTATTTTCTTGTCCGAGAAAAAATCCACATCCAGGCGAAAAAACAGATTCCCTTCCTGTCTTCGCCTTGCCATGTTCTCTCTCCTTAAGTCTTTTCTATGGAAACCTCAACTCTCGGTTTCTCGCTATAGGACTTTCTGACATGCAACTCTACCACCTGTGTATCATCCCGGTAAGCCACTCCATTCAGTGCGTCCAATACTGCTTTTACTACATTATCAATGTCCGGTTTCTTTGCCGGTAAGATCTTTCCATCCAGCATTTCTGTTCTCTTTTTCTTGGAAACACTCTTGGGTGGTTCGTAAAATGCCTGGATTCGTACCAGAAGATAAGAATCATCCGGAAAACGATCATTTCCTGCCTTATCCATATAACAGGTTGCGATCAGGTTTTCGTAAAGAACCGTTTTTTCCGGTGTAACACTGCTCATTCCTTTGGTCTTTGGATTATAAAATGTCCGGGCTCTGGCTTTTCCCTGAGGTTTCCCCGGAACCGTAAAGCATATTGCGTCCATTATTACTCCTTTCCGCCCCCAGACAAGCCGGGGGCTGTTTTTTTGCATGTGATATATTTGAATTTTAGAAAGCACACAAAGTTTCTCAGACTGCCTGGCCGGAATCCTCCGCCGGGTCCTCTGTCACTTCCTTGTAATCAGCTTCAATGGCTGTTTCCTGCTCATTTGCTACTTCTGACATGTCCACACTGATCTCTGATTTTACACTTTCATCATTGGATAACTGCATCACAAAGTCAGATTTCAGAGGAGCATACTTCAGGCACTTCTTGATCACAGTCTTCTTTGCCATTTCTTCATAATTGGTCTTCCACGGGCTGAAGCTGCTGCCAAAGCTCTGGCTGAATTTACGGGCATGATTATCAATGTCTTCTTTACTCATAACATCAAACCCGTAACCGCCGTTTTTAGCCTTCCAGAGAGCATAGACAAGAATCAGCTCCCCTCTGTCCCTTACCGCCGGTTTATGTACCAATTTGGGCTCCAGGCCAAGCTCATACTCAAACACATCATTTTCATATACGCACTGCGCCTGAACTGTCTGGATGTTATCATTTCGGTAAACCATGTCGATCAGGCCTTTATAGCCGATCTGGAACTGGCACTCCAGTTTTCCTTTATTTCGGTAAGGGATCAGATAAGCCTGTCCCAATGGGGTATTTGGTTCCAGTCCCAGCTGTGCTGCATTCATCAGAGCCCCAAGAAAAGACATCTGACTGCATTCCGCAAGCTTCGGGGTAGTATTCAGTGCTGACAATGCCATACGGGTAAAACGCTCCGGAGTGATCACCTGAGGCAGCGCTTTTTTGATCTCCGGCTCCATAGCCTTAATCATATCCGCAATGCTCATGGATTTTGTCAGCTTTACTGCCCCTTTTCCTTCTACTTTTTCTGTTAATGCATCCTTTACTCCCATTTCATTTGTCCTCCTATGCAATTTCTTTTACAACAAATCTTCTGCTTTCCGAAGATTTCACACACTTCTGATAAACATCCGGATAATCCGCTTTCAGCTTCTTGGAATCAACCCGGTTGGACACAACAGACTTCCATGATACGGAAAAGCTGTCTGAATCTGCCCGCTCTGCATCTTCCATATAAACCTTGACTTCCTGCTCGATCTGTTTCTTTTCCTGATCCAGTTTGTCCTGAAGAGCAGCTATTTCCGCTCTTCTTTTCAGTTTTTCATCAAATCCAACCAGAGAAACAGTTTTCTCCGAATCCGAAGAACCGTAATATTTTGTCAGAAGCTCCTCTGCTGCCTTGCTTCCGTCCGGCGCCGGCATTTTTTCAGTCAGAACATGATTATTCCAGAAATCCGACTCCAAATGGATCAGCATCTGAATGATCTCTTCATCCCGTTCAATCTTGTGCCAGATAAATTCTTTCCCCAGGATCACACAGGCAATATACCAGGCATCAGCTCCGGTCACGGCCATGTAGTGGTGACACTGGATCTCATAAGATTCCGGGATATGTCCGTCTTTCCATTTATCCGCAGAATATGCAGATGCAGTCTTACATTCCAATCCTGCATTTTCCCCCACGATCAGACGGTCTACATTGGCCAGCATAAATGGCTGCTCCTCTTTGTAAAAGATTGCATTTGCTCTACGGACCTTCTTTCCGGTTTCTTCTGTAAATCTTCTTGCCACATATTCCTCCAGGTCACGACCCTGGCGCATTGCTTCATTGTCGGCCTTCTCTTCTGCCTGCATCTGGGTCTTGTCCTGGAATACGGATATGGCTGTAGAATAAGGATTCAGTCCACAGATGCTTCCTGCATCAGATCCGCCAATTCCCTTTTTTCTGTACTGCAGCCATGTTTCATGGTCCATATCAAGTGTAGATACTAATTTATTTAATTTCATAGCTTTATTCCTCTCTTAAGCTCCATCAATTCCTCTATTGTTCCCAAATCTTCATAACGCCCTAATCTATCTGCTAGTTCCCCAAATACATTCAGGCTTCCTTGCTGCCATTCTAAGCGGATAGTTTTTTGATCTGCCATTGAGACACGGTATGTATGATTCGGATTTCTTCTTGTTAATCTTTCCGGCATATACCCTCCTCATAATGTTTTTTAAGTACACCGATAATGGTTTCTGTCATATCTTCTATCATATCTTTGTCTTCTTCCTGATCCAGCATCCTTTCCATGTCTTCCTGGAGTTCTTCTTTTGTAGCAAAAACACTCCTTACACAGGAACGAATTTTGTCATCTGCATACTCCTTGCCGTGCTTTTCCTCCATATAATATTTAAGGGCTTTCATTAGTGACGTTAATTCTGCCAGGATCACTGGCTCTATACCATGTATGTCAACTTTACCAAAATCGCATTTTATCTTGCTTTTCCTCTCATTCTGTCTTACAATAAGGCTGTGATAAACTATTATTTTTTCTGGATCCCGCTGAGTTGCCGCTCTTCAGGATCCTTTTCCAATGCTCTCTCCAACCGGATACTGGTTGATAAGATCCGGACACCCGGAGGGCACTCTGGATCCAGCAAATCCTGTAAAGCTTCCTCAATAACCTTACGCATATCCGTATTTTCTTTCCGAAGCTTCTGTTTTTCCTTGATAATTCTCAGCATACCAGTTCCTCCTTCTGGATCTTCCCGGCAAAATGCTTTTTATCTGCTGTCCAGACCTCTCCGTTTTCATCTACAAAGAGCTCTCTGCCTTCCTCTCGTGCCATTTCAAGAGAGATTGCATCCCATCCGGTACGAGGTGCATGGATCTCCGGGTTATATCTCTGCATTTTCATCCCTCCATTTATCTAACTCTCCTGCTGCAAGTGCCATAAGCATTAAGTTCAGCTCCCAGAACACCCACAGGGCCAGGACTGTTTTTATTACTCCATCCCACTGCTGCCAGGACAGCAGCCATTCAAACACGGCTATGTATGCTGCTGCTAAATATTTTCTTCGCATGGCTTGTCCTCCTTTCTGCTGCCTATCCGGCAGCTTTTTTGTAATTCAACCCCTGCAAGGTGTTTTCTATGCGCTCCTGCAGGAGTTTCTTTGCTTCTTCTTGAGATAATTCCCGATATTCTCCATTTGTGCGGATTCTGGTGATATATGTTATTTCTTTCACGTTTAATCACCTCCTGTATTACTGTATGTTTATTAGCTTGTGTGTGACATTTTACTTCTGTAAAATCCATTGACTTTTCACTTGTTTGCTCATATTCTTTAAGTACAGGTGTTGCGACACCAAGTTTAAAGAAAGGAGGCTTATGCATGTCTAAATTATCAATAATTCTTTCCATCGCTCTTGCTTTGTCGGCTGTATTTTCTCCAATATTTGTCGCAATAATAAATAATTGGAATACTTCAAGACTTCGGATTGCCGAATTCAAGCATCTCGAGGAAATTAAGAAAATGGAGTTGTTTCAACATCTTGAGGAAACTCGATTTCAGAAAGAATACGATGCCAAAAAAGATGCTTTTTTGGATTTGATAAAATCCGCCACTCGATATCATTCTGATTCAAATAATCAAAAAGCTCTTGATTCCCTTTATTCCTCTGCGTACTGCTCTATAGCAGTTTGCTCCACTGACACTTGCAGAAATGCTATCTCTAGTTTTGTCGAATGCTTGGTTGCTTCTCGCGGAAAAGATAACGTAGAAGAACATTTTCTTTTTGATCTCTCTATTCTTTCCCATAATTTGTCAACAGAGCTTTTTACCAGAGATAATCCTTTTGAATCCTTTAAAGAAAAATAAGATAAAATGTCATTAAAACAGCGATAAGGTTTGCCCAAAATGGGTAAATCTTGTTGCATGGCTCTATTTTTTCCATCAGTCTTATACATACCTGTATAATAATCCAAAAGGATATAATTATTAATGCTTTCTGCCAATCATTCACCCTCTCACCTCCTACTCTTCCAGAAGTTCCTCAATAGATACGTGCAGATAATCTGCTACCTTTTGTACTTTACGAATTCCCGGCTCATTTTCATTCCATTTACACACATAGCTTCTTGGAAATCCCAAATCTCTTTCCATTTCAGAAATTGCTATCTTTTTTTCTAAGCATATTTTTTTTATGTTATCGTAGAGCAACAACTTCCACCTCCTTTTTTTTTGCCTAAGATGCGCAAAATTTTGAGATTTGTATTGACTTTTTGCGTAAAATATTCTACAATCAGAAGTACCACCAACTGAAACCAAAAATCAATATACGCAATATCTTGCGCAACTTATATTTTTTATTATACACAAGATTTTGCGTATGTCAAGCTTTAATTGCGCAAAATTTTGAGGTAATATATGGGACTATACGAAAACATAAGAGATATTGCTAAGACCAAGGGATTCTCAATTAATCGCTTGGAGCAAGAATTAGGATTTGCAAGGAGCTCTATAAATAAATTCAATAAAAATACTCCTAGTATAGAAAAACTCCAACAAATATCTGAGCTCTTGGGTGTAACTGTTGATAATCTAATGACGGGTTGTATCGTTGAAGAAAACAATAAAAAGACATTAACCCCCAAAGACGAAAAAGACATCGAGAAGATTCTGGAGCAAACCAGAGAACAGCTTATAAATCAAGAAGGGCTGATGTTTGATGGAGATCCGGCCAGTCCTGAAGCCATTGATTCTATTCTTTCCGCTATGCAGATCGGTATGGAGCTGGCCAAGAAGAAGAACAAGGAGAAATACACACCCAAGAAATATAAGAAGGACTGACGCGTATGGATGTCAAAAAACAGGCGAATAAAATCGCCCGTATGTTTAAGAGCCGCGACCCTTTTGAAATTGTCCGGGGCTTAAATG
>PPYF01267471.1_pt1 | contig 28514 bp, 26 predicted proteins | sample 1559871 | NCBI WGS metagenome assembly PPYF01 (sample SAMN08240021, study PRJNA423297) | Human gut metagenome, whole genome shotgun sequencing project.
ACAAAAATGTTGATTTTATATGTTTAGCTATACCGAGGTTGTTTGGGATCGCTATACCGATGTTAGGCGAATTCTTCGAACATATATAAAACTTGGAGTTTTTATGAAATATTTAATGTTTTTAATGTGTTTGTTATTTTCAAGTATGACTTTTGCTGGTGGAACTTGGGTAGGTAATACATTCTACGATGATAACGGTGGCTCTCACCAAATCATAGGCAACACTATGTATAACAGTGATGGTTCATCATCAACAAGAATTGGAAATAGTTTTTATCATAGTGATGGCTCTTCTTCTACTGTTATAGGTAATAGTGTGTACAATAGCGATGGTTCATCTTCAACAAGAATAGGAAATAATATCTATAACAGTGATGGTTCATCTTCAACAATTATCGGTAATTCTATTTTCGATAATTAAAATTACGGCAACCTGATAAAACGATAAAGTTCCATACATTGTTGCTTAAGCCTTACATCTATTTGATTTTGTTTAACCCGACTTTCCCATTTCGGTTATAAGCCGAAATGGGCATGCACACCAACTTAAGCTGCGATCCTAACGATTGGGTTGTTCTTTAAGTTTCAAATGAAAATTTCTAACGAGATTTCTCTTCGTTTTTTAAATGAACGGTCGAAGAATTTTTGTGGATGAAGCTTTGTTTTTTCTGAGATTAGTAGTCTTTTAAGACTTTTTAAAAATTCAGGGCGAGCGATTTTCTCCCGCTTACGGGAAAAAATTTAGGGTTAATAGATATGACTCTAAGGTAAAGCTTATCCTCCCGGAGTCGGTGGTCTTAGCAACTCTTGTATCGAACACTCGACTCCTTTGGCGAGTGCTCTATTGGAAGCGCTAAGGGATGAAACACCAAAACGTTTAAAAGCGTCGAGCATGATTTTTTCAAACTTTGATGCGCTGAGGTGATTGGCTGAGCCGTTTGGTACACCGAGTACACGTTTAAGCATGTCGTTTATTAGATTTCCGGAGCCGGTTGCAAACTTTAACAGTGAAAGGTGTGTTCCGAGCATGGAATGAAAAGCTCCTGCCACCAAAGACTTTAAATGATGAGCGCTCGTGCTCAATTTAAGCAGGTTTTTGATGGGAGCTTCCTTAATCGCTTTACCTGCATTGAAGGTGCAACCGCTTTTTAAAGCCATGAATTGTCTTTCGGCATTCCACCTAAGACGATATAAGGCATAAAGCTGAGCTGCATCCAATTGCGATGCGGGGATATTGGTGAGGAGATAGCAGTAACCGTCAAGCGATGCCAGATCTTTATGTTCTGCAAGTTCTCGTGATGAGTTGCGTCAGCAAAAATGCGGATTAAAAATCTTTACGAGGCGCAGGATCATCGGAGTCTGTCCCTTACGAGCAAAAGAAACAATGCAATCATAAGAGTATTGACCGCCAAACCGTAGATCTTCTTTGAGCTAGATCTTCTCGCCGTCACAGTTAATGCTCTCTGAGTATTTACCGTCGGAGAAGATCTTGTAGCTCAGCACTGACGATCTTAAAGAAGATCTCATATTAAAAAGCATGAATGCACCTTGATCTTGCAACTTTTGAAAGAGATCTTGCGAGGGATAGCCGGCATCGCAGATGAGTGGTTTGCCGTTCATGTAGGGACATGAGATCTCATTTCTTTCAGAAGCCACGGCAGGGGTGATAGAGCTTACGGCAAGAGAACTTGTATTAAGTGACCAAGCCGCATGCAGTTTAATTGCAGCAGTTCCGCTCTTCCCCTTAAAAAGATCAAGAGCTAGCTTAGATGCTTGGGGGTTAACTGTTACCTCACTTCCGCCCTGAGCCAGGATGTTGCTGATCTTTACTTTTTTAGCCAAAGCCGCTACGGCTGCAGCTGTGTTGGAGAAAGCTTTATTTCCTATCTTGTTCTCCAATTCTTTCATAAGCTCCTCCAGAAATTTTTGAAAGGAGCCTCGAGAAAGGAAATTTAGAAATGCTGTATTGGAAACGGACTCCATGTCCGCCAGTCCGCATAGGTAACAGTACCTACGCCATATGGCGGCAAGGGAAACCTTACGCTTTCCTTCACTTACTTCTAAGTAGGCTTGAATAAATAATTAAGGGGTGAATTTTACGATTTCTGACCACTAGACCGCAGTCCTTAGCAAGGGACATCATATAGTTGAAGTCAAAAATTTGAGAGAGAACGTTAAGGAACTTGAAATTAGGATAAAAATCATTAAGAAAAGGCATGAGCTGTTCCTGTGTATGGTTTTTAGTTAGTAATTTAAATTATATCACAGAACAGCTTAAAATCAATATTTATTAATTGATTTTAAAACAAAAACTCTTATTTTCTCCACTCCGCCCAAAATTTTCATTTTTCACTTAAAGAGCACTCAAAATTTTCATTTTTTGGTTGTGGGCTTAAGTTGGTGTGCATGGATCACGATCTGAAAAAAATACAAGTTTAGAAGATCCGTGCAACGGAAAAGCTCATTTGAGATCGCGGCCTTTATCTTTTTTGATGCCATGGACAGAGGAGCTTTTCAAGAAGAGCAAAGCTTATGTAGAAAATAAGCCCCAGCAGGCTGATCCCGATCATGGCACAGAACATGGTGATCCCATCTCCTATACCCCAAGCATCCATGATCATAAAGCCAAGTCCAGCCTCTGTGGCAAAGCTTTCGGCTAAAAATAGTACTGCTACGGCCGTACCCGTGGCTACCCGCATCGAGGTTAAAAAATCCGGCAATGTTGCAGGCAGCCATACGTGTATTAAGCAATCAAGCTTTGATCCCCCCATAAATGTCATGGAGCTTGTATAAGCCTTGGGCAATCTTTTGGCGGCGGCTCGTACGATCATGGCAATTTGGTAGCTGCAGCTTAGAGCTATAAGGGCTATGCGCGAAAGATCACCTAGTCCCAGCAGTAAAAAGAACACCGGTAGCAAAACAATTTTGGGAATGGGGTAGGTTAGATACAAAAGCGGGGAACCTATAAGATCGGCGCGTCCTGAAAGTCCCATCCATAAGCCCAAGGGGTAAGCAATGAGCGCAGAGAAAAAAAGAGCGGCACTAAGGCGTATAAAACTTGTATAAAAGTGATGAATAAATTCGTCATCACTTGCTTGGGCGGCAAAGGCCTTTAGTGTGTTTAGAGGATCGGGGATGATATCATGTCCGCAGACACAGGAGAGCAGATACCAGATTAAAAGCAACAACAGCAGTGCCGAGGGATAAAGTGCGAGACGCATTTTTTTTCTCATAGAGCGTCCGTCTCCGTATCAGGGCGCATTTGTCTTAAAAGACGATGCAGTGTGCCTGCCTCCAGAGCAAAAAGCGCTTCCTCGCGTATATGTCGTGTCAGATCGTCCGTATAGGCACGGTTGCGGTGAAGCAGGTATTTGCCCGAGCCAGCTGATCCTAAGATCAGGATCTTTGGGGCAAGAAAGATCACCTCGTTTAGATCGTGGGTTACGACCAGTAGCAGACATGAGCGTTTTTTTAGCAGTTTCTTTAGGAATAGCTGCAATTTTTCCTTGAGCATGGTGTCGCAGGCGGAAAAGGGCTCGTCCAAAAATAAGATCTCCGGATCGCCTATCAGAGCCTGTCCCAGGCACAGGCGCTGTTTTTGCCCGCCGGAGAGCTCATGCGGAAAACGTTTTTCAAGTCCGGTAAGCTCAAGCTCGGCAAGCATACGGACGATTTTGTCCTCGCGATGATCGCTTTTTTGTATTTTTAGCGGCAATGCGAGATTGTCGTATACGTTTTTCCAGGGCATGAGAACACCGCCCTGAGGAACCATGGCCGCATGCGGGCGTTTTCCATCGGGCATGGAGAGGGTAACGTTGCCCTCAGTGCAGGGCAGGATCCCCGCACAGATCTTCAAAAGAGTGCTCTTTCCGCACCCTGAGGGACCGGTAATAACCAAGGCAGGATCATTCTCAAGCGTCAATGACAGATTTTTGAGGATCCTTTGTGTGCCGTAGGAGGCACCGAGATCTTTTATGGACAGCGATGCAAAGCTCATTTCGTCAGGATCAGATCTTCATAGCGGGGCTGCTTTTTGATCATGCCGTGCTGCAGCATCCAGCTTGCTACGCGGGAGAATTCATCTTTTGATGGCAGCGGCGGTAATTGTCCCTTCTCATCGCAAAGATCGATCATTTCGTAGACTGCAGCAATTTCCTTGGGCAAAAGTCTTTTTTTAAGCATGAGCTTAAGCGATGCATCTTTATTGTCTTTGATGAAGGATGCGGCCTCGTTTAAGGCGGCGATAAATTCATCCGTTTCCTTGCGATCCAAGATCCCGTCCTTTAAGGAGATCACCGCGAGCGTTTCATTAAGCCTGCGATCATCCCATAAGACACGTGAGCCTTTGCTTACTGCCAGCGTAACCAAGGGCTCTGGTAACAATGCCGTATCGACTTTTCCAGTAAGCAACAGCTGCAATCTTACGGGGATCTGTTTTATTTCCTTAAAGGACAGAGCATCCTCTGCAAGCTTGAGCTCATTACGCATGCCGTCAAGCAGATATTCGATGATGGTATTCGAGCTCATGGCCGTGGAGGTATTTTTTAAATCGTCGGTGCTCATAATGGCGGCGGCCTTTGACGGTGAGGTTACGAGTGCAAAGCGGCGTTGCTTTTTTTCGGTGTGAGTGGTTACGGCCACTACCTTTTGTAAAACCCCCGTTTCATTTTGCACTATTACATTCATCAGATCGCCGAATTGTCCCGAGATCCTGCCGGCCCTGAAGGCGGCTCCCACCTCAAGGGCGCTTTTAAAGGGAACGAGCTCGACCTCAAGATTGCGTTCTTTAAAAAAGCCCTGTGCACAGGCTGTCTCGAGGATCAGTGAATCGGCCGCGGGAAGGGTGGCTATTTCCAATTTAGCCGCTTCAGATCCCGTAACGGTGCAGAACAGAATAAGGGCCGTTGATAATTTAAAAAATCTCAAAAAAGACATGCTTTGTTTCCAATGCAACAAAAATTTTAAGAAAAGAAGCGGGGCAAAAGGCGCAAGCGTGCTTTTTGTGCATCTGCGGTGCAATGAATTCTATCAAAAGAAAAACTTTTTGCCACTTGACGGGGATTTTTGTGGGAGGCAAAGCTCAAGGGGCGGATCATCGGTTTTGAAAGGTACGGTGTGCGATGCTAAAATTGAAAAATTAAGCGTTTAAGCATTTGGCGGAAAATAAAGGTGTTTTTTTGATCATCATCGGTATCGATCCCGGATCTCGCTTTACAGGCTACGGCATAGTGGAGAGCTCAAGGGGAATTGTCAGCTACCGCGGCTCCGGATGTATATCCACGGGGGGCGGCCCCATGGCCGATCGTCTGCGCATTATTTATGCGGGAGTAAGCGCTCTCATACAGCAATTTCATCCTGAAAGCATGTCCATAGAGGAAACCTTTTTATCCAAGAACGTACAATCGACGGTTAAGCTGTCCGAGGCAAGGGCTGCGGCTATGGTGGCAGGAGCCAATGCCGGGCTTAAGGTGCACGAGTATACGCCTCAGCAGATCAAGCAGGCGGTGGTAGGCTACGGTTGGGCCGATAAAAAGCAGGTTCAGTACATGGTCAAAAACACTCTGCATTTGTCAGGTGATCCTCAGGCCGATGCGGCCGATGCCTTGGCCTGTGCCATATGTCATGCTTATACCTTCAGCGTCACGCAGGCTATGGGAAAGAGCGTGGCGGATAAATACTCCGTGCACGGCAGATTAAGAATGATCGGAGGTTAGGTGATTTATGATAGGTTCTTTGCGCGGTAAGCTGTTACGCATCGACGGATCCACGGCCTTGATTGAGGCGGGCGGAGTGGGCTATGAGGTTGAAATGCCCGGATCCTCCCTAAATACCCTGTCGCCAAAGCTGGGATCTGAGATCTTTGTGTACGTGCATCACAGCGTGCGCGAGGATGCGCAGATGCTCTACGGTTTTACGGACATGGATGCGCGTTCGCTCTTTCGCATTCTCATCAAGGTTAACGGCATCGGTCCCAAAAGTGCCCTAGCCGCATTATCTACCTTCAGCGTTGCCTCCTTTGTCGAGACCGTGTCCGAGGGACGGGCAAAGGAATTGCAGATGATCCCGGGCGTCGGCAAGAAGACGGCCGAGCGCATGATCGTGGAATTAAAGGATGCGGTATCGTCGTTTTCCGTGGCCGGAGTTGAGATTAAGGTTCAGAGCCCGTCCGCGGACGCAGTTTTCTTTGATGAGGCGGTGGATGCCCTGGTGGCACTTGGATATAAGGAAGGCGAGGCCGTCAAATATTGCAAGGTGGCTTTAGCTGAGGCCCATGATGCCGAAACGCTCATCAAGGCCGCATTATTACTGATTTCAAAGAATAAGGGACGTTAAGGATGGCAGGCTCTAATGAAGTGGGCATAGTAGCCGACGCACTTGAGATCTCAGAGGATGTGCGTGCGGAAAAAAATGTCGAGGAAGTATTGGAGGAGGTGCGCGGATCGGCCGAAGATCGCGCACTGCGTCCGCAATATTTAAGGGATTATGTAGGACAGGAGGATGTCAAGCGTCAGCTTGAGGTTTACATCAAGGCGGCCAAAAAACGCGGCGAGGCCTTGGATCATGTGCTGATCTTCGGACCTCCGGGCCTAGGTAAAACCACTCTTTCCAACATCATAGCCAACGAGCTTGGGGTGGGGATCTCTCAAACCTCCGGGCCTGCGCTTGAGAAAAAGGGCGATGCGGCGGCGCTTTTGACCAATTTGCAGCCACGCTCGGTGATCTTCATCGACGAGATCCATCGTCTGTCCCCCGTGGTCGAGGAATTCATGTATCCAGCCATGGAGGATTACCGCGTCGACATCATGACCGGAGAGGGCCCCTCGGCGCGTTCCATCAAGCTCACCCTCAACGAATTTACGTTGATAGGTGCCACGACCTTGGCCGGTACTCTGACCTCGCCGTTGCGTGCCCGCTTCGGGATCATTTTGCAGCTTAAGTATTACAAGCCCGAGGAGCTTGAGATCATAGTCAACGCCAATGCCAAGAAGCTTGGGATCGAGATCACCGCAGAGGGCGCTCATGAGATCGCCGCCAGAGCCCGCGGCACCCCGCGCATTGCCAACCGCCTTTTAAAAAGAGTGCGTGATGTAGCGGAGGTTCAGGGCAGCGGGGTGATTGATCTCGACATAGCCCGCAAGGCCCTTGAAATGCTACGCATTGATGAGGACGGCTTTGATGAGTTCGATCGCGCCTATCTGCGCACCATTTTGTTCGATTTTAACGGCGGTCCCGTGGGGATCGAGTCCCTGGCTGCATCCTTAGGACACGATCGTGATACTCTCGAGAACGTGGTGGAGCCGTATATTATTCAGCAGGGCTTTGTAATGCGTACGCGCACTGGCAGAGCGGTTACGGACAAGGCCTGCCGCAAATTCAACGTACCCTGTACACAGTCGTCGCCACATGACGGAGAAGGATCATGAAGGATATATTTAAAGCCAAATTCCGCGTTTATTTTGAGGACACGGACGCAGGCGGGATAGTTTATTATGCCAACTACCTTAAATTCTGCGAACGAACTCGTACCGAATGGTTGCGCAGTGAGAATATTTCCCAGGAGGAAATGATCGAGCGCAGTCACACCGGCTTTGTGGTTTACGAAATAAAAGGCCGTTATTTGCATTCGGCGAAGCTTGAGGACGAGTTGACCGTAACTGTGATCCCCGTCAAACTTAGAAAATTAAGCCTGAGTGTTTATCAAGAGGTTTATAATCAGCACGGTGAGAAACTTTTTGAGTTTGAATGTACTTTGGCTTGTACGGATCTTTTAAAGAACAAGCCTAAGATCATCGATGCGCGCATTGCGGAATTTATAAAAGCGAGGATCCCTGAAGATCCCGCATCATTTTGTGTGAGTTAATAAATGCAAAACGGCGAGCTTTCTTTTTCAGAGCTGATTTTAAATGCCAGTCTTTTGGTACAGCTCGTGATGTTTTTTCTCGTGCTTTTAAGCGTGATTTCCTGGACCATCATCATTCAGCGTTCATCGGTATTCAAACGCGGCCGCGCACGTGCCGACGAATTTGAGGATCGCTTTTGGTCCGGCATAGATTTAAACAATCTGTATCAGGATTGTATGAATCGTCAGCAGGATCTGCAGGGCCTTGAGGTGATCTATGCTTCAGGCTTTAAGGAATTTGCCCGTCTTGTAAAATCAGGTCCTGCCGAGCAGGAGGTGGTGATGGACGGTACCTACCGTCAGATGAAGGTGGCGCAGTCCCGCGAGGTTGAGGCTCTGGAATCACATCTGGATACGCTTGCAACCATAGGATCGATAAGCCCGTATATAGGACTTTTCGGTACCGTATGGGGGATCATGCATGCCTTCGTGGCCTTGGCGGCGGTAAAAAACGCCACCTTGTCCATGGTGGCGCCACCCATCGCCGAGGCCCTGATCGCAACAGCCATGGGTCTGTTTGCGGCCATTCCTGCCGTAATGTTCTATAACCATTTCGTTTCAAAATGTGAGGCTTTGGAGAATCGTTACGACAACTTTATGGACGAGTTCGCCACCATCCTAAATCGCCGTCTCGTGACCGTGAAGGCTCAGATGAAGCACGAGGAAGAGCGCCAAGAGGAGCGTCAGAGCAATGCTCAGAGCATGCAGCAACGTCCGCAAATGCAGAGTCTGCGCCAATCCTACCGCGGATCCGAGGAGCAATATCGTCAGTCTATGCCTCCCATGCGTAGCGTACCGCCGCGTTATGAGGAGCAACCATATGCCCAGCCCCATCAGAATGCCCGAGCCTATGACGGGCGGGATATGCGTGAGATCCAATCTCATCACAGCGGACCGCATTACATAACTCCGGGGGTGGCCGGCGAGCAGGAGCGCATGCAGCAATCTGCCACGCAAAATCATCCCGAGATCCGCAAATATAACGAAGGAAATCGCTGATGCGTTACGCTTCAAGACGTCGTCGCAGCCGTCCCGTGGCTCAAATTAACGTCGTACCGTATATAGACGTCATGCTGGTTTTGCTGGTGATCTTTATCGCTACGGCTCCGGTGGTTATGCAGGGGGTTACCGTCGATCTGCCGCAGGCTCAATCCGAGACCATGAATCAGGATCAGCGCACTCCGATCATAGCTACGGTGGATTCTGCTGGGCAATACTTCGTAAGCTACGATACCACTACCGAAAAAATGCAGGATCTTAATGAGCTTACCTCATATGTGGCCTCCGAGCTTATGAAGGATCCTCAGCGTCCCGTGGTCGTACAGGGCGATGCGCATGTTGATTACAACAGCGTGATCCAGCTTATGAATGCTTTGAAGGAGGGCGGTGTTAAGAGCGTAGGCCTCGTAACCGAGCCCATTTCATCCGGTAGCACCAAATGAAGCTTAAAACCGCCGCCGTTATTGCCGTTGCCATTCATGCCGTCATAGTGGCCGGTCTTATCATCAACGTATCCTTAGATCGTCCGCAAAAGCCCGAGGATAATACGGGTAATCTTATGCATGCTACTTTCGTGCCGCCAGCCAAGGGAAATCCCGACGGCAAGGCCGAGGCACCAAAGCCTGCAGCTTCGGCTGCAGTCGAGGAGAGTGCACCTGCGATCGTTGATAACAGTGTAGCCAAGCAGGCTGCCGAGGATCTTAAATATCAGATCCAAAAGCAACGGGAGGAGGAGGCTAAGCGCCAAGAGATCATCGAGCAAAAACGCATCGAGGAGGAGCAGAAGGCTTTGGCTCTGAAAAAAGCGCAAGCAGAAAAAAAGAAGCTTGAGGAGCAGAAGAAAAAGCTCGAGGAGCAAAAGAAGGCACAGGAGCTGAAGAAACAGGAAGAGGCTAAGAAGAAAGCTGAAGCTGAGGCCAAGAAGAAGGCGGAGGCAGAGGCTAAGAAGAAAGCCGAAGCCGAGGCCAAGAAGAAGGCGGAGGAAGAGGCTAAAAAGAAAGCCGAAGACGAGGCGAAAAAAAAGGCCGAGGCCGATGCCAAACGTAAAGCTGAAGCCGATGCCAAGAGAAAGGCCGATGCTGCAGCCAAGGCCCAGGCCGATTCGCTTGAGGACAGTATTTTAGGTACTGCCGACGGAGATCCGGTAAACGGAAAGGGCTTAGGATCGGGTAGCGGAGATTCCGCAGGCTACGGCTCTAAGGTACGCACCTTGATTGAACAAAACTGGCGTGTGGATCCCTCCATGAACGGCAAGAGTGTGAAGGTTATGCTTGAGATCGCCTCTGACGGCACCGTCAAGAGTAAGAATTGCGATGGAAACAGTCGCGTATGCAAGAGTGCGTTGGATGCCATCGATAACATAGGCATGTTCCCCATGCCTCCGAGCGGTTGCGTCGAATGCTCGGTAATACATGTTACGATGACACCTAAAATTTGATGAGCGTTACGCCGATGATAATAGTCATCAAGTATTAGTGAGCGTTCAGCGCCTAAATCCCTTATAATTCCATTTGTTACTGGATAAAGGAGAAATGCTTACATCATGCTGAAAAAACTTTTAGCGGTGATTGCCCTTACCGTGGCGACGTCCTCGGTACAGGCCGCCTTGCAAATTGAGATCACGGGCGGTATCAATGAGGGGCACCGCATCGCCGTGATCCCGTTTACTCAGGCATCCGGAATTAATACGGATGTGGCATCGGTGGTATCCTCGGATCTTATGCGATCGGGGAAATTCAGTCCCGTCGCCATGAATACTCTTCCCCAGGGCAGCGTAGTGAACGGCGAGATCGTTGTTGACAAGGCCGCGGCCTCGGGCGTTGAGGCGGCGGTTACCGGCGTGGTAAAGCCTGCAGGCAACGGCTATAACGTTGAATTCAAGCTTATAGGACTGCAGGGTGCGAACAAGGGCAAGGTTTTGGCTCATTATGCAGGTGTTGCTCCCGCATCCCTTATGCGTCAGGCCGCACATCGCGTTTCCGATCGTATTTATGAGATATTTACCGGTCAGAAGGGCGCCTTCCGTACCCGCATTGCCTATGTGGTAACCAGAATAGGGGACGGAGGGTATCCTTACACCCTCATGACCTCAGATTATGACGGCTACAACGAAAAGCCCGTTTTAAAATCCACTCAGCCCATCATGACCCCGACCTGGTCCCCCGACGGTACACGCATTGCGTATGTGAGCTTCGAGAGCCGTCAGCCGGCTATCTTCGTGCAGAACATCAGCTCCCACAAGCGTACCAAGCTGGCATCTTTCCCCGGCTTGAATTCCTCGCCCTCGTGGTCGCCCGACGGCACCAAGATCGCCATGACCTTGTCCAAGGACGGACAGCCTGATATCTATTATTATGATCTCACCGACGGCACCTTAAATCGTGTGACCGACAATCGTGCCATCGATACCGAGCCTAACTGGTCGGCCGATTCACGCGCCATCTTCTTTACCTCGGAGCGCGGCGGCAAGGCTCAGATCTATAAATTCGATTTTGCATCGCGTCAAACCGAGCGCGTAACCTTCCAGGGAGCGATGAACCTTTCGGCCCGTGCTATCCCGGGATCAAACGCCCTCATCGTCGTTACCCGTCAGAACGGATATCGCGTGGCGCGTGTTGATGCCGACGGTTCCCTGTACATGCTGACTACCTCTTCTTTGGATGAGTCGCCAAGCGTTGCACCCAATGGAAGTATGGTAATATACAGCACTGTTTATCAAGGAAGAAAAGGCCTGGCTTTGGTCTCGGCCGACGGTCGCTTTAAGGCGAATTTACCGACTGCCCGCGGAGAGGTCGGCTCTCCTGCCTGGGGTCCTATGCTTGAGAAGTAAAAATAGGAATATATCATGTCATACAAATATTTAGCAGCTTTGCTTTGCGGCGCGGCCATGCTTTCTCTCAACGCCTGCAGCACCGATAACAGCGGATCAAATTTGGTCAACGACGGTAGTGATCTTCAGGAGGGGCTTGATTCAGACGGTGCAGTTACCGTAGGTGATCCTTCCTCCTCATACGGTTCCGACGGCTGGAACGGTCCTGCCGAGCTTGCCGACAGTCACACCGTGTACTTCAATTATGATTCCGATCAGATCCAGGATCAGTATATTTCCGTGATGCAGGCCAACGCCAAATACCTGCGCAATAATCCCGATGCCCGCGTGATCATCGAGGGCCATACCGATGAGCGCGGTACGCCTGAGTACAATATCGCCTTAGGTGAGCGTCGTGCCCGCAGCGTTGCCCGCTACATGCAGAATTTGGGAGTAGACATCAATCAGATGTCGGTAGTTTCATACGGTGAGGAAAAGCCCGTTGATCCCGGTCATAACGAGAGCGCTTGGTCACAGAATCGTCGTGCGGTTTTAAACTACTGAGATCCAAGCTTTAATCGGATTAAAAAAGGCGTCGTTTCGGCGCCTTTTGAATATTAATTACGCGTAAATTAAGACTGTGTTTTGTCGGCAAATCGGAACAAAGCACGGTTCATTTTAAATTTTTTGACCATAACCCCCTTGGGAGTTTTTATGTCGTTTAAGAAAACAACCTTAGGAGCTGCGCTGGTTGCCGTTTTAAGCTCCGTCCCCGTATATGCTTGGTCTGATGATGATCTGCAGGCACAAATGAATGCACAGCAGGCAAGCATGCTTAAGATCCAAAACGCCTTTGATCAAATGCAGTCCGAGCTTGATGCGCAAAACGGCAGGATCGACGAGTTGAAATACGAGATCGCTAAACTGCAAAAGGAGGTGAGCGATCTCAAGTCGGGTCGCGTACAGCCCTCAGAGAATGATGATCAAGGCACTGTAAATGAGGCCTCGGGCGTTGAGAAAGGCAACGCTCAGCCGTCAAAGGATGGGGGAGGATCTGCGCCCGCTTTGGTGACCGACAGCAAGGGGAATGCGCTGAAGGCTGCCGACGATAATGCCAAGAAAATGTATGCCGAGGCCTATCAGACGGTGGTTAAAAACCGCCTTGGCGAGTCCGTGCCCGCCTTTAAGAAATATATTGAAAAATATCCTGATAATGAGCTCACTCCCAATGCTTGGTACTGGATGGGTCAGGTGCAGTTTAAGCAAAAGAAAAACGAGGATGCGCGCCTTAGCTTCTTGAATGCTGCCTCGTATAGAAATACGGCCAAGCGTGCCGATTCCCTGTATAAATTGGGACTTATTCATAAGCAGGCCAAAGAGCTCGATAAGGCCAAGCGTTATTTCTCCTTGGTGATCAAGGATCATGCGGACAGCGCTTCGGCGGCTTTGGCACAAAAGCAATTAGACGAGCTTAAATAAAAATAGTGTTTGACCTAAATATTTTTTGGGGCAACAAAAAGGGGATCATATGATCCCCTCTTTGAATTGCTCTCTTAAAAATTACAGAGCCTTTAAGAAGTCGGCAACTTCCTGATCCTGGCAGTTTGCATAGAACATCTCGGCAAACTGAGGATCGTCGATGGTGTTCTTCACGAACACAGGATCCAAGCCCTTCAAAACCTCAATCAGAGGACGGTGGGTGATGGTCTTTACGTGATCAAGGATCTTCTTATTGGACTGCTCGGCCTCAACTCTCTCAGGAGGATAGCCGCCGCCGAACTTGTTGACGAAGAGCTTCTCGAAGGTGTAGCGCAGATTGAGCTCACCGCCCCAGCCGAAGCCTAAGGCATAGGGCAGGGAAATGGCGTTACCGCCGTTGATCTGGGTAAAGAGATAGGAGTCGACAGGGTTTGCAACGTGACCGCACTCAACGCCCGGGAAAGAGTTCAGGGCCAAGCAGGCACCTTCACCGGTACCGCAACCGGTAACTACGAAGTCGGCGGCCTTGGTGTTAAGAACGATGGCTGCGAGCAGGCCGTTCATAACATAGGTCAAACGACGCTTGTCGCTTGAGGTATACATGCCGTAATTGAATACGGTGTGACCGTGAGCCTCGGAAACATTTTTCAATTCATTGAAAATGATGGGGTTCTTGTCAGCCTGGGAATTTTCCAGAATGAGAGCGATCTTCATACTAAATCTCCATTAAGTTTAGAAGTATTCGTTTATGTGTATCATAGTTCGCAAGCGCGATAAAAGCAAACGTTTGAGAGTAAAAAATGTCCTCGCATACGAATAAAAGAGATTTAAAGCGCAAAATGATGGAAAATAACGCATTCAATCGGGGCTTATGAAATTTGGTCCAGGCGTTTGCAAATAAAACTACAGGGAAAACAAATGACAGCAGATCCTAAAAATGAGGAAGCCGTGCTGGAGCGCATACGCAAGCTCCTCGCCCTCTCCGACAGCAGTAATCCCAATGAAGCTGCGGCGGCCTTGGCCAGAGCACAAAAGCTGATGCAGATGCACGGGATCTCGGACAAGGAGCTGTCACTAGCCTCGGTCTCCGAGGAGGAGTGCCTCTTGAACAAGGGTTTGCGCAGGGGGCGTGATGCCCAAATGCTGGGAGGCATTGTTGCCGAAGCCTTCGGACTTGATTATTTCGTAGATTTTAAAGACTCCTCCAGTGCGCAAAGCATAGTGCTGGTCGGACCTAAGGAGCGACTAGAGCCTGCAGCGCATGCCTTGGTATTTTTGCAAAGACAGCTTAAGATCGCCGTACAGGAGCGTCGCTCCAAGCAAAGAGAGTTCTATGCCATGCAATTTTTGAAGCTTTTGCGCTCAACCGTAAGCGAGGAGTTTTTTATGTTTGAGATCCAAAAGTATGTAAAAAAGATCCCGACAACTCATGCGGAGTTTAGGAAAATGCCCTCGTATTATTTATTCGACTGCGAAAAGCTTATAAATTCATACTTAAACCGCGATGTAAGGAACTATATCGAGGGCTGGCTTAGCGCCGTACGCAATAAGGTCAATGCTTTTGTAGCTATGGATGATGAAACGACTAAGCTTATTGAAATGTACCTTGATGAGCATCATCCCGATATTACCTCCTATACCAGAAGATCCAAAAGCATGACCCGCAGTGAATATGAAATTTACAGCGAGGGGGTAAGAGACGGGAGCGAGGGCTTTTCGCTTATGCACGGCGTAACGGGCCTTTCCTCCCCCTCCCTTGAGCATAAGCAATAGGCCGTACTTGCATTTGAATAAACCATAGAAAACAAATGATTAAGTGTACATTTACCATAGATTCGCTTTTTATGCAGACTCCCGTAACCGTACATGTGGCGCTGCCGTATCCTGATTTTAACGGTCAAAGGATCAAAAATTTGTGGGCGTTGCATTGTGCGATGAAAAACGGCGAGTATTTTTTTAATGAGCTCGGCATGCTCAACATAGTCGACAGCATGTCCGTAGCCGTGATCGCCCCCGATCTCGGGAATGCTTTTTTCTCGGATACGGCCTTTGCCAATGCCGGATCCTTTTTGCGTCGTGAGCTCCCCGATGTCATGGCCAAAACCTTTAATCTCTCCATGGAGCGTGAGGATAACGAGATCATGGGGATCTCAATGGGGGCGTACGGCGCTTTGGCTTGGATTTTGAGTTCGCCCAAGCTTTTTTCGAAGGCTTATTTGCTCTCTGGGGTTTACGATTTTGACTTGAGTCCCGAATTCATAAAAGCCGTGCCTCGTGCCCAGCGCAGTCTTTTTCGTGCCGTAAGCAACATGAATAAGATTATTTTCGATGAGGGAACTTATACCGAGGGCTGTGATCTTATAAAATTACTTGAGGCCTGCGATGATCCCAATACCGTTATACGCATGTTTTGCGGGCTACAGGACGGTATGTGCATGGAGCCTAATGAAAGCATGCTAAAAAGTCTGCAGGATCACGGCTTTGATGCCTCACTGAGCGTTCAGGACGGTGCTCATGAGGGAGCATACTGGCGACGCTGTATAGAAGGTATTTTTAAGCTTTAATTATCTGAGCACTTGAGCTGTGACGTACGCACATGTACCAAAAGTATTTCTCTTTAGACGAATTACCCTTTGACGGTTTGCCCGACGAACGCTTTTACTATGTCGGCAGCTCTCAGCGTGAGGCGCTGACGCTTTTAAGTGAGCAGCTTATGCGTCAGGGATCCGTCTGTGTCCTGTGCGGCCCCTCTGGATCGGGAAAAACCACTCTCGTGCGTATGCTCATTCGGGCACTGCCGCAAAAGCAAAGGATAGTTACCATCGATGATCCGCGTATCACGCCGCATACGCTGCTTGCCACTTTATTGCGGGCCTGCGGTACGGTGGCGTCCTCCTATGAAAGCATACCCGAGCTTACCTTTAAGCTGCGCGAGTATTTGGATGGCGTAGCCGCTTCTGCACACGGAATATTGCTTATTGTAGATGAGGCGCAGGGGCTGTCCGATGACTGTCTTGAGCAGCTACGGCTTATAAGCAATATCGAGGGCATGTCGGGACAGAGGATCAATATTCTGCTTGCAGGGCAGGATGAGCTCTCCTCACGTTTGCGTGAGCCACTGCATCATATGCTTTTAAGTCGTGTGAAGGCCTTTGCCTCCGTATCGGCACTTAAAAGAGACGAAATGTACTCATATTTGAGCTTTCGTCTGCAACAGGCCGGCTGTCATGATCCCCTGTTCTCACCTGCGGCGCTTAAGATCCTGTATAAGGGCTCGCACGGTCTGCCGCGTCTTATCAATTCAATTGCCGATCAGGCCTTGGCCTTGGCCTTTGAACGCAAAACACGTACGGTTAACGCCGCCGTGGCCAAGCAGGCCGTAACGCAGGTGCGATCGCGCGGTCGTACGCTCAAAATGAGACTGCGCGGATATTTAAAGTCCCTGTCCACCTTAATTAAGATCACGATCCCCTTTGCCGCCTTAGGGGCATCGCTTGCAGTTGCCGCCTTTACCGCCTGCTTTTTTTTGTTGCCGCATGCGCTTTCAAACAAAAATCTGGAGGCGGCATTGGGCGGATCAGAGAGGGTAAGAGCCGCCGCCGAGCAGTACGTGGATTCCAATGCTTGGAAAAGTACCGAACGCGGACGCGATCTCAGGCTTTTTTACGCATACATAAAGAATTCCGTATTTAAAAGCGATGCCGAGGCCGCGCTTATTAATATATGGGGCTATGCGCGTAAGGACGGCAAGAGAATAAGCTGCAACGATCTGGATAAAACCGGAGTGTACTGCGCTTTAGGACAAGGCGATCTTGACGAGGTTTTAACAAACGGCCGGCCTGCGGTTTTATCCATGACGGATGATGATCTGATGCCTTATTATGCCGTGCTCTTTAAGGTAAACGTCGCAGACGACACCTCCTCCTTGATCATGGGGGATCGCATGTTTTTAATCCATAACGACTATATAAGAAAGCATTTTAGCGGTAACTTTACGGCGGTGTTGCCTGAAAGTGCCGAATTTGCCGATCCTTCCTCAAAGAATTACAAAAACGATTTTGCAAGATTGGAAAAGGCTCTCAGGATCGAAAAAGGAACCTTAAAGGATCGGGATGATTACAAGAAAGCACTGCGAGCCTTTGAATTTTTGCATAAGGATGAAGAGGAGCGTGAGCTCTTAATTGATCTGAGCTTGGGGGTGGGACCTTATCTTTGTGAGGAGTCTGCACGGTGGGAGCTTTTTAAAAAGCGCCTGAGCTCACATAGCAGCCATACACAGGGACAGTCCTCTACGCAAAATCCGCTTTGAAATGCTTATGAAGGTACATTTTTTTAAATTGCTAAAGGGGGATGCCGCTTTTACGGCGTTGCGTGTATGCTGTGCCTCATTGGCAGGAGTATGTGCGGGCCTTGGGTGTTTTACGCTGTTTGTGCTCTTTAGCTTTAATACAGCCTCAATTAATGCGCAGGATGAGGCCTGCAGACTTTTTGAGTCCAACACCGCCGTCAATTTCAATGATCCGGCCTTGTCCCCCGAGCTTGCAACGGCCCTTGTCGATACTCATATCGTTGTAAGCGATCCGCATCGTCATTATAGCTATGCCGATCCTGAGGATCTGGCCTTGCATGATGAATTGGAGCTCGTGAGGGTAAAGGGGCTTAAGAAAAGAATTTCCCCCTCCGTATATGCAGTGCGCTTTGATAAGGTCAAATAAAAACATCTCCTGTTTTGCAGGCAGGAGATGAGAGCTCAATTTTATTGTAGGAAGGATAAGCGTTAATAGCGGTTGTTTTTTTGCCTGCGGGGACGGGGTAGCAGTATGAAGATAATTCCTGCAACCGCACCGCCTAAAGCGATGAGAGCACCCTGCAGCCACCAGCGCATCTGCATGTCAAGCTCTCTTGACAGGGCATCCTGGTGATCGCTGCTTTGCAGCTGCTCATTTTGGCGGTTAACTACGGATTGTTGATCGGCAAGAGCCTGTCTTAGGGAAGAGTTTTCGTCCTTTAAAGCCTGTATTTGAGAGTTGAGCTTGATTATTTCCTGTCCTTGATCGGTTTTTTTAAGCTCCTCAGCCTCTGCCTTTATCTTTTCAATTTCTTCGTTCAATTGGGCAAGGCGGGCTTTGTATTCCTCAACCTGATTGACGGCCGCAGGAGCAGACTGCAGATCTCCCGTACGCATCCAATAGGTTTTGCCGTCCCAAACAATTTGGGCAAAGCGCTTGTCGCGGCTGTAGCTTTTAAACTCGACGGTGTCGCCAGGGTGCAACGCTCCCGCGCTGCGTACGTTGGCGGCAGGCTCAAATCTTAAAAGAGCGTTTACCTGATCGGATACATAAATGCGGGAACCCGGGTAAAAGCCGTTTTCATCTTTGATGTCATTGCTTGTATTTTCCAAGGCCCCTATGTTTTCACGCATGGTAACGCTCTCATCCGTAGGGGCAGCCTCAACACAAAGGGAAAAGAGAGAGGCGGAAATTAAAAGACTGAGGATTGTGGGTTTTACGTTTTTTAACTTGGAGATCATGGAAATATAGATCCTGAAATAACATCGTGCGATTTTGTAATATTTTCGATAGTTTAGCAGATCGACGGTGTAAAGCCTCGATCTTAAGACATTTATGGGATGAGGCTTGCCAAATATTAAGTCTCATGTCTGCAATCAGGCTGTCATGCCGGCATCAAAACAAGAGTAGGGCGGCGCTCAAGGGCATAAGCCTTAAATGCCTATGTTGCAAAAGGGAGAGAATATTAATTTTTTTGTGGTCACTGCATTATTCAGATGTTTGCTGTGAGCTTTTAGGCAACGGCTTTTTAAGGAGGATTTAACATAGAATTAAAGCTAAATTGCGCAAAATTTAACAAAATTGACAGACACTGACACGGTTATCGTGATAAAGCCAGCTTTGTGCAATTTGTACGGCGGATGCTATACTGCAAATGCTTTCTGAAAACCTTTGATAGGAATAATACGCGGGACAATTTTGCGGAAGTAAAAGGCTTCCGTCCCGGAGGGGATCAAATTTTTCGTACCATAAAGCAGCTGCGGTCAAACGTATTAAGTGCTTTAGGCTCGGCGTATTTTGTGTCTCCCCCCCTGAACATTGGGAAATGAATGTATGTTTTTTTTAAAAAAAGCTTTATTTGAAAGTGTCGAAAATGAAAAGAATGTTTCAGCCTCCGTTGATGATTTTCCCGAATCCGGCGATTTGAAGCACGGTGATTTCAGCAACGGGAAGAATCGCGAGGTTGAAATCAAATTCGGCGTTTTGGGACGTCCCGAAAATCTGATGAAGCTTTTTGAATCCGCAGGCGGTACGGTGAGCAATCCGCAGACCGACGTGCTGGAGAATACCTATTTCGATACTCCAGAGCAGACGCTTTTCAAAATGGGTGCCGGTTTGCGTATTCGTCACGGCAATAAGCTTTCCGAGCAAACCATGAAATTACGCGGACGCAATTTGGGAGGAATACATTCACGCCGTGAGTTTAACGTACCCATTCCGCGCAAGGAAAAGCTTCCTGATCTTTCACGTTTTCCAAATGAGATCTTCCCCGAGAATTTCGATTTTGAAGGGGTGCGTAGCCGTCTGGAGAAGGCCTGTACCATAAGATTTACCCGTGAATCCTTCGACTTTGAGATCATGGAATGCCTCTTTGAGGTGGCATATGATCACGGCTGCATAGAGTTGCAAAACGGGGCCGAATATCCCATCAACGAGCTTGAGATCGAATTGAAAAGATCCGATCTGCCCGAATCCTCCGTTATGCTCGTCTACAATGCTCTCATCTCCATCTTTGCCGAGCAGGACATACCCTTGGTATTGGAGCCTTTTTCAAAGATGCATCGCGCCACCGTGCTGATTAAGGGCGAGCGTAACAATTTACGCTTCCAAAACCGCATCCAAAGCGATGATCTCGGAGGCTATATCAGAACTCTGGTGGGTAGCTTTGAAAACCTATACGGTCTGTTCCTTTTAAAGCACGATCCCCTAGTATTCTCATTCCAAAATTCAACCCTGAGGACGCTTAACAGGGCGCTTAAGGCCCTGCTGAAGCAGGGGCCGGCTGCGTTTTATCAGGATTCACGTGATCCCGTTGATTACAGCAGTGATCTTAAGATCATGATCAGGACCATTAAAAAATACGAAAGAAAATGTCGTGCCTTTGAAAAGGATATTGCCAAGAGTGCCTTGGTTTTTGACGAGTTTGCCCTAAGCGAGCTTGTGGACAAGGTAAGAAGGATAGAAAATCGTTGCCGTCTTTTCGTGATCCCGCTTAAGTTGCGCGTTTTACTGTCCATGCTTGTAAAGTAAGATAAGCTCTCTCCTCGGAATTTTGGCGCTACTATCTTCCGTGAGCTCTTTTGGCAGCGCTTTGATTGGCGGGGAGGAACTTAGCATCATGAAGGCGTCGTGCCGATGAGATTTTTAAGCCGGGTGGGGTGCAAAGACATTGAAAACGCGGCTTAACAGATCTGCGATCTTAAGTTTGTAGGTAATATCCAAGATCCATTCTTTTTAAAGCCGAACAGATCACGAAATATTGTTGTCATGCTTGTTCGGCTTTATTTACTTTTCTCTCAATCTTGTAAAATAACCCTCCGTCCGCTGTTACGAGCAGAGCCGTATTTCGGTTAAGAGTTTTATTTAGCTGAAAACGATCCCTGCCTATATCCCAATTTACGATATAGGATTTGATAGTTGTTCGTGCCGGCTTGAAGGTGCCGACGGGCTCAATCGGTAAAAAATAACCGATATTTTTCTTTTAGAAAGAGCAGATCACGGATAATATCGATTAAGGATCAGCCCCGCCTCTTCTTGCAATGGCGGTGCTTAAACGTCGGAATACCAAAAAAGAAGGCACAAGCCTAAAGGATCGTATATGTACGCAAAGCTTATTCCCAATCCTTCTTTAGCGCTAAAGCTCACGGACGAGCTGCAAAAGGATGCCGAGCGCGAATACAATCGCATCAAAAACCGTATGAAGGGTGAGGACTTTGCGCTCTTTGACGAAAGAGAGGATTTCAAAGCCGTTTTGGGTTTATCCGATTTTATCGCTTCGACCTTGTTTTCATATCCTGACGAATGCGCCTTACTTTTGAAAAACGGCTATGTGGATCGGCCCTTATGCGCTCCCCTCGACGATACAATCGACACCGAGCAATATTTCCGCAGATCAGCTATGGATGATCCCATAGCAGCGGACGTATCCCGATTTTTACCTTTTAATGCAACGGAAAACGACTTTAAAAGACGCCTGCGTATTTTAAGACGTACGCGCTATGCCTTCATCGCCTGGCGGGATCTTACGGGGCGTGCTCCAATTGAGGAAACGCTACGTGCTCTTACCGCCTATGCCGAGCATATAGTTCTCAAGACGGTCGACTACGTGCGTCAATCCTTTCGTACGGCGTGGGGCGATGCGCTTGACGAGCACGACAACCCCTTGCCGCTTCTTACCTACGGAATGGGCAAATTAGGCGGCGGAGAATTGAATTTTTCCTCCGACATCGATCTTATTTTTTGTTACCCCGAGGAGGGTGAAACCCGCGGCGGACGCAACAGCATCAGCTTTGCCGAATTTTTTGCGCGCATAGTACAACGCGTATCGAATTTTCTCTCCGATCGAACCGTGGATTCCTTTTGCTACCGTATCGATTTAAGACTGCGTCCCTTCGGAGATGCCGGAGCGCTGGTAAGCTCCTTTGAGGCCTTGTCCAATTATTACGAAACTCAGGGACGTACCTGGGAGCGCTATGCTCTCGTAAAGGCAAGATTGCTAGGCGGCGAGGACTATACCGGAGAGTATGGGGAGGAGCTTATATCCATGTTAAAGCCCTTCGTATATCGCCGTTATTTAGATTACGGGGCCGTAGAGTCATTGCGCAAATTAAAACGCCTCATAGAATCGGAGGTAAGACGTCGTTCTCTAAGCGGAAACTTTAAGCTCGGCAAGGGCGGAATACGAGAAATAGAATTTATCGCACAAGTATTTCAGCTTATGCGCGGCGGGCGCATTCCGCAACTGCGCATAAGAAATCTGCGCTGCGTGCTGAGGCTTTTGGCCAAGCTCGATCTTATGCCGCAAAAGGTAAGCACTATGCTTGATGATGCTTATTGCTATTTAAGACGCATAGAAAACTGCCTGCAGGAGCAATCCGATCGTCAAACCCAGACCTTACCCGATTTAAAGCGCGACCGTGATCGTCTTCTCATTGCCCTAAATAAGGATCCTTCAAAAGAAGGGGCTTGGGATGAGTTCCTGGACGAATTAAATGAAGTGACCACGACCGTGCATGAGGAATTTTTAAAGCTTGTCTCCTCTGAGGAAGATCAGCAAAATGAGGATGAAAAAGCCTCCGATGTTTTTGCCGCACTCTTGGATTCTGAATGCACGCGCGAGGATCTTTTGCCGCTTTTGCAGGAGAAGTTGCAAAGTGACGCCGAGGCCTCCGCTTTATGCGATGCGGTGATCTCGCTGCAACATACTCTGTCGCGTATGCCGGTAGGTCCCGTGGGTAGGGCCACGCTCTTAAAGCTTATGCCCAGATTGATAGCCGCCGTTTGTAATGAAAGCAACAGTGCCGCCATATTTAAAAAATTATCCAAGCTTATAAGCACCGTAGCCCTAAGAACTCCGTATCTGCAGCTTTTGCGTGACAATGCGCAAGTATTAAAGCGCGTGATCAGCATCATAGGTGAAAACGCCTTTGCCACCGATCTCATCACTGCGCATCCCATTTTGCTTGACGAGCTTATCACTCCGCAGTATTTTTCCGCGCCCCCATCAACCGAGGATTTTTTACAGGCCTTAAGAGAACGCATGTTGCGCATTGAAAGCGACGATCTGGAGCAGCAGATGGAGGAGATGCGTCTTTTTAAAAAGCTCACGGTTTTTCGAGTGTCGCTGTCCGATAAGGCGGGCAAGCTGCCGCTTATGAAGATCTCGGATTGCCTGACCTTTTTGGCCGAGGCCGAGGTGCGGGAGATGCTGTCTTTGGCATGGCATTACACCACCGCACAATACGGAGCGCCCGCGGGCGTCTTCGCCGAGGATCCGGGACTTGCCGTCATCGCCTACGGAAAATTAGGAGGCATAGAGCTCGGCTATAAATCGGATCTCGACATGGTTTTCATACGTGATGTCAATGATTCCATGACCGAGGGAGAGAAAAGCGTTCCCAGCATCACATTTTATCAGCGCCTGGTGCAGAAGATGTTGCATTTTTCCACCACCCGTACTGCAGGAGGGGTGCTTTACGACATGGACATGCGTTTGCGTCCGGACGGTGATTCGGGAGTACTGGTAACCGATATTCACGCCTACGAGGAATATCAAATGAACCGGGCTTGGACCTGGGAGCATCAGGCTTTGGTGCGAGCTCGTCCCATCGCCGGATCTCCTAAGGTATGTGCCGCCTTCAATGCCGTACGCGACAAGGTTTTACGGCGCGAACGCGATGATGAGAAATTGCGTGAGGACGTGCTGTCCATGCGTAAAAAGATGACGGACAATCTCGATCGCGGCAACGACAAGCTTTTTGATCTCAAGCAAAGCCACGGCGGTATAGTCGATATCGAGTTTTTAGTACAATATCTTTTATTGCGCGAGGCATCAAAGCATAAGGATATGGTTTTGTGGAGCGACAACGTGCGCATTCTTGAAGAGTGTGCGCGCTTGGGTATTCTGAGTAATGAGGATGCCGCAAGCCTTTGTCAGGCCTATATCGCCCTGCGTCGCTGGTACCACAAGCTCTCCCTTGCCGATTTTAAGCGTATTATTCCGCGCAGCGAGGCGCCCTTGGAGTGTGCCGACGTCATTAGAATTTGGGATAAGGTATTTAAGCTTTAAAGATCTGGATGTCCTTTTGTCATTATTAGAAGACGCATCAACCTTGCATTTATACAGATAAGACTCATGAGCGAGAATAAAGAAAAAAAGAAATTCAAACTTCACGACTCCTTTCGTCGTCAGGAGAAGGAAAGGCTGAAGCAAAGGCGTTTTTCCCTGATCGGAAAGGGTTGGGGAAAGGGCTTTGTCTCCAAGGCCGTTTTCTCAAAGAAAATGTTGCATCCCTTCTTTTGGGGAGCATGGATCACCGCTTTTTTTTATTACCTGATGGTGGTTTTGCTTCCGTATCCCGTACAGATGTTTTTAGGGCGTCGTATCGGCTTGCTCATAGGCCGTTTCATGCCCTCAAGGCGCTATGTGCTTGAGACCAATCTGAAGCTGGCCTTCCCCACTATGGAAGAAAAGGAAAGAAAGGTGATGGAAAGGCGCATACTCGAGAACTCGGGAGTTGCCATTTTTGAAACGGGCATAGCCTGGTTTTGGAGCGATCGCCGTCTTTTACGTCACGCCTCCTTTGATCCTAAGGAAATAGAGCTGGCACGGGCGCTCGCCGCAGAGGATCGCCCCGTCATCGTGCTTACTGCCCACTTCGTTCATCTTGAGATCATGGCACGTTTGTATGCCTTGCTCATAAAGCCGGGCATTGGCGTGTATCGTCCCTCCGAGCATCCCGTATGGGAGTATTTGCAGGTTAAGGGCAGATTGCGCGATAATTTGGCTTTGGTTTCCTCAAAGGATCCGCGCTCCATGCTGAAGGCCATGATCAAAAGAGTTCCCATTTGGTATGCACCTGATCAGGACTACGGAGCTAAGGTTTCGGTGTTCGCTCCCTTTTTCGGCGTGGAAAAGGCTGCCACGGTGACGGGCACCCACGATCTGGCCCGCTTTAAGGATACTGCGGTGCAGCCCTCTTGGACCGTACGCGATCACAGCAAGTATATTTTGCGCGTATTGCCCGCTCTTGAGGACTTCCCCACGGAGGATGTCCTGGTAGACACAGTGCGCATCAATAAGATCCTTGAAAAAATGATCATGACGAGACCCGATCAGTATTTGTGGTTGCACAGACGCTTTAAAACGGGTCCCGAAGGCGAGCCCGATCGTTACCCCGAACTGTCCGATCGTGCTTCCGCTCTTAAAGAAAAGAAAAAATAGCAGGTACTTTATATGCTTTTGGCAAAAAAATCGGTTTTAATGCTTGTATTGGGGGCGGCGTTGTCGCTAAACGGCTGTTATTCGGATCAGGAGCTGGCGGATGCCTCGCGTGTCATTACCGCCTTACCTGAGGAAATAAAGGGCTGTGTGTTTTTAGGCGATGTGGATACCTCGGGGGCGCTGGCCATGATGGAGCAGGCGCGCTTTGAGCTAAAAATGAAGGCGTCCAGGCTCGGCGCCACGCATCTGGTGGAAACCTTCGTATACCCGGGAGTTTTGACCAGATCCCTTTTGGGGGTGGGCCTTTCCGGAAGAGCCTATAAATGTCCTGAGGGCAAGGGACCGCTTACGGCTAATGCCTCTGCGCAAAAACAATATGAGATCCCCGCCTACAGTTCATTTTTCGGAGACGAGGGGCCGTTTCTGCGCTGAAAAATCATATCCTGTCCGCAATTTTTGCTGCGGGCAGGGCTTTCTACCTCTAAGCCGTATACCGGATCGCCTGCAAAGTCCTCGATCTAAGAGATCCGCTCTTCCTCATATTTCCTTTTGCGCTCTGAAGCCTCGCTTGGGCGGGAATTAATTGATCCCGCCTGGCAATTTGAAGAAAAAATCTATGAACTTGTTAGACGGCACGCAAAGATTAATCAAATTCTAAGACCTGATCCAACTTTAGGCACCGTTACATATATAATCGTAACAAGACAACAACGGAGGATTTGGAAGTGCTCGCATCTTTAATCAATGCCGACGATCGTACGCTCGATCTGGTGGAGGATTCCGGAATACAATTCTTGGATAAAGAATTTGAATTGGGATCGGGGATCGAATTTAAAAAATACGATCACGGATATGCACTTCTATCCAACGAGAACGAGCCCTTGCGGCTTTTGCAAAGGGATGCATCCGACAGACTGTGTCTTGGGGACGACAGCTCCGCAGTTTTCGATGAGGACGATCCTCGTTTGGTGTGCGTCGATACCGTCGATACCTTGGCCATCTACAACGGCGTGTGGTTTCCAATTCCCTTTTACCGTGACGGTAGCTCATTAAATTATCGCGAAAACGGCCCCTTCAACTGGGTGCGCTGCCGCGTGGTGCGGGTTTTAGATGAGGCGAGATCCGACAAAAAGATCTATCGTGCGGTTTTTGCCTTCGATACCAAGGTAAGCAATTTTAAGGGCAACGAATATTACGGACCTCTCTCCGACGATGTGAGGGGCGGCAGCGTATTCAGATTTGCCTTGAAAAATGCCTCCTCGATGCTGACCAAGAGATCCACGGGACATGCCTGGGTTGAGGAATGGGCAAGTGCGGTCTATTCTCACGCTGTAAACGGCAGGATCAAAAACCGCTCATTATTCCTCTCTCCTGAGGATCTCGAGCAGAATTTAAGAGACAGGGTGCATCAGGCTCACTACCTCAATATGCTTTCTCTTTTGGGAAATATACTCCAGCTGCCCTGCATACGTCTTATCTCCGCAAAACAGGCCATGGGCGTGAGCTTGGTTTTGGATATAGGCAATTCACGTTCCTGCGGCGTGCTGATGGAGGATACGGAGCAGGGACATTTCAAAACCACCTCGCTTTTTTTGCGTGATCTGAACGCCCCTGAAAATGTTTATGACGAGGCTTTTGAAAGCTGTGTGGAATTTTCAAAGCCCGAGTTCGATTATGACGGGCTTTCCGCCCGCTCGGGGCGTGAGGATGCCTTTATTTGGCCGTCTTTAGTCAGAACGGGACCTGAGGCCGTACGCCTCTCCTCCATGCGTTGCGGTAACGAGGGATCCACCGGTCTTAACTCTCCCAAACGCTATATTTGGAACGACGAGGCCAAAAAGGATACCGAGGAATGGCGCTTTAATCCCTATTCCTATCAAATACCGGTGATAGATAAGCGCTCGGGCAAGATGCTCGGGTACGCCTCCGCCGCATTTTCAGGCTTTACTCCGCCGGCATCCCTATCTCCCGTATCGGATTATATAAATTCAAAGGGCGATGCGCTTTTTGCCGCCGACGATCTCGGAAACTTCCATGCCGTGTACTCCGGAAAATCGACCATGACCTTTATGCTGCAGGAGATTTTGCTGCAGGCTATAAGTCAGATCAATTCCTGCGCTTACCGTTTCCGTACCTCCTATAAGGATACCCCGCGCTATTTAAAGGCCGTGGTGATCACCACTCCTCCTTCCATGCCCGACGTCGAGCGCGAGATCTTCCGCGGCTGTGCATACGAAGCCATAGGCATTTTATGGAAATGCATGGGCTATGATCCCGCAGAAGATCCGGCTAAATTCTCCTTTACGGGCGATCAGGCTGCAGAGATGGAATATCCGGTGCCCGAGGTGGTTTTTGACTGGGATGAGGCTCAGGCGGCACAATTTGTCTATCTCTACAACGAAACCCAGGAGGTTTTCGGCGGAAATTGTGAAAGATTTTTAAGCTTCATGCGTCGTCCCGATGCCGATGCAAGATTTGACGAAAGGATCAAGGATGAGGATGATCGCAAGCTTATCTCCTGTCGCATCGCTTCACTGGATATAGGCGGCGGCACCACCGATATGGTGATCACCGATTACTCCTTCCCGGAAAATACCTACGAGCACTCGGAGACGGTAAAATCTCGTCAGATCCTGCGCGAGGGCTTTAAATACGCAGGTGACGACGTTTTACTCGAGCTTATAGAAAAAACAGTGCTTACGCAGATTGGCCGGGCTATTAACGAGCTCTATTCCGATCGGGCCATGGGACGCAAGGCCGTAGATCAGGCTCTAAGCGCGCTCTTTGGTGAAAATTCAAGCTCCGACGGCGGCGAGCAGTTTCGTGCCAAACGCCTGCAGGCGACGCAGCAGATCTTCAAGGCGGTGGGCTATCGCGTGCTGTCCTATCTTGAGGAGCTTGATAAGGCTCCCGCCTCAGCTCACAGCATCATGCTTCAAGGCACGATCGGCGCTTTTATTGAGGGCTTGGAGCAATGCTCCGTGCTGCAGGTCGTCCCGCAGAAGCATTTTTCTTATCCGGAACCCAATTTGTCGGTTAAGAATTTTGTCAACGAGCACCTTGGCAAATATATCAAGGATTTTGACATCATGGGCTTTGAGATCAATTTGGATCTTAAGAAGCTTAATGCGGAGTTTGTTTGCAATTCCTCGCGTATATCCGCCTCGCTCTCGGCACTGTCGGGGCTTGTGAATTTGTATCGTCCCGATGTATTGCTCCTGACGGGACGTCCCTCAAACGTGAGCGGCATTCGTACCTATTTCCTCTCGCGCTGTGCCCTGCCTTCAAGTCGCGTAATACGCCTAAGTCATTATG
>PPYF01027214.1_pt1 | contig 28490 bp, 25 predicted proteins | sample 1559871 | NCBI WGS metagenome assembly PPYF01 (sample SAMN08240021, study PRJNA423297) | Human gut metagenome, whole genome shotgun sequencing project.
CGCTGTGGTCGTCGGCTGCGACAGAATGGCCGCCAACGGTGACGGAGCCAATAAGATAGGCACGTCAGGAGTTGCCATATTGGCGAGGGAATTCGGAATACCGTTTTATATGTATGTGCCGACTTCTACTATAGACATGGATACGCTTTCGGGCGCAGACATAAATATCGAAGAGAGGGACGGCGAGGAAATATACCGCAAATGGTATGAGAAACCCATGGCTCCCGAGGGGATAAAGACTTTTAATCCTGCCTTCGACGTTACAGACCATGAATATATCACGGCAGTGATTACGGAGAAAGGCATCGTGAGGCCTCCTTACGACGTCAATCTGAAAAAGCTGATGAGCGGGTTAACAGTCTGAGCGGAGACGGGGAAGCAGGCGTCCGGACACGAACCCGTCGGGCGCAAGATACCATGCAGTGCCGTAAAAAGGCCGCAAGTCTTGCACACAGAGACAAAAGCAAAAATAAACGAACAAAGAGTGAATGAATAAAAAATAAACAAATAAAGAAGAGTGATAGAATGGAAAAATTAGAAAATAAGCCGGGGCTTATCGCCAGATATGCCAAGATAATAACGGTTGTGGCGGTGGTTTTCGGAGCCACATCGGGAATATTGGGCTCCCTGGTGGAAGCGCCGTCTATGGTCACGGGATTTTGGAGGCTGACTGTCGCGCTGCCCTTCTTCCTCGTGCCAGTATTGGTAAATAATGAAAAGAGAGAAAAACTGAAAAACGTGAGCGGCAGGGACTATTTCTGGTGCTTTGTGGCGGGAGCATTTTTGTTCGGCCACTTCTTTTCGTGGTTCAACGCCGTTAAATTTACCAACGTAGCCAGCGCCTCCGTGCTGGCGGCGCTCCATCCTCTGGTGGTGCTGCTGGTGACGGTTTTCATATACAGAAAAAAAGTGAGCCTTAAATCTGTGGCGGCCATAGCTGTGGCCCTTGTGGGAGGAGCGATTATCGTGGGAGCTGATTACAGCTCTTTCGCAGGAGGAAGCCTCAAGGGAAATATACTGGCATTCCTGGCAGCTCTCTTCATGGGCCTGTATTTTTCGGTGGGAGATTCGGTGAGAAAGCGGGTAGACGGAGGAATCTACGTACTGTTGGTTTTCTTCGCCTGCTGGGTGTGCTTTTCGCTGGGCATATTAATTACAGGAACTCCTGTGCTGGGATACAGCACGTCGGATTACATATACATACTGGCGATGACATTTATCTGCCAGATAGGAGCACATGCGGTTTTCAACATGTGCATAGGATATGTCAGCTCGCTATACGTTTCCACATGGGAAGCAGGGGAACCGGTATTCGCTACGATCATGGCCGTGATTTTCCTGGGACAAGTGCCTAAATCCTATGAAATAATAGGCTGCGTCGTGGTGGTAGCGGCATTGCTGTACTATAATCGTCAGGAGAATAAGAGAAGTCAATGAGTTATAAAGTAAAGCTGCAATCCTTTGAGGGGCCTTTCGATTTGCTGGTCTATCTGATTGAAAACGCGGAGATGAGCATTTACGACATAGAAATCAGCAAGATCACCAGTCAGTATCTGGATTACATAAAAGCCATGAAAGAAATGGACGTGGTTGTTTCCACCGAGTTTATGGTCCTGGCTTCCTCTTTGATTGAGATAAAATCCAAGATGATACTGCCTAGGATGAGCGAGAGCGGAGAAAATATAACGGAAGAGGATCCTAGGAGCGAGCTGGTTGCACGGCTGATAGAATACAAGAAATATAAAAAGGCAGCGGAGATACTGCGCGGACAGGAAGAATTCGCGTCAGGTATTTTCCAAAAACCACAGGAAGATATTTCTGAATTTCTGCAGCAGCCAGACGAATATCTCAGCCTTGACCTGAAACAGTTCGCCGGCGCGTTCAACGCGTTTATACAGAGAAAGCACAGGATCGAGGCGGTGCGCAGACATTATACAAGGATAGAGCGGGAAAAGCTTTCCGTGGAGAGCCGCATGCGCCATATCGTGAATTCTGTAAAAGGCAGGCTGAGCCGCATGTTCAGCTTCCGGGAACTGATAATCAACAAGAAAGACCGCTACGACGTGGTGATAACATTCATTTCACTGCTTGAAATGGCCAAGGAAAGGATCATCAAGGTCGAGCAGAAATCCACCTACGGAGATATAAAGGTGTGTGCCGGAGACAGGATCGATGAAGGAGAAATAAAGTATGAGCAGTAAAAAGACCATCAAATCGGCTTTCGAGTCCATGATGTTCACCTGGGGAGATCCTCTTCAGGTGAAGGATGCCGCCGAGGTTTTCAATATAAGCAAGGAAGAAGCCCTGGAATGTTTTCTCGAGCTTCAGCAGGAATATGAGCAGGAGGGCAGAGGCATCGTCATAAGGCGGATAAACCAGTCCTTTCAGTTCGTGACCCGGGAGGAAAACGCAGATTATGTCAGGAGCCTCTGCACGCCTGTAAAGGTAAAGAAATTATCTCAGTCGGCTCTTGAAGTTCTCGCCATAGTAGCCTACAAGCAGCCGGTGACAAAAGGTGAAATCGAAGCCATAAGAGGAATCAAATGCGACCGAGTCATGGAAGGGCTGATGAAGAAAGAACTGGTCTGTGAAAAGGGCAGGGCGGAAGCCATAGGAAGACCGATCTTATATGGCACCACGGACACTTTCCTCAAAAACTTCGGATTTTCCTCCATCAAGGATCTGCCGGAGATAGACGACATCGAAAGCGCCATGTCGGGCAGCTTTGCCGACGACGTGGAGGATGAAAGGGACGAGCTCAACGAAAATCAGATGCGAATAGAGATTTAAGTGAGAATAAAGATTTAGAGGAATATAACTCCCTCGAGACAGTAAAATGTTGAGAGGGAGTTTTTTATATGAAAAAGAAAATCGTAAAAATATCATTGGTATGTTTTTGCTTTGTCCTTGCGGTTTTTATTTGGGGCATGGCCCGCTGGTTCAGGCCGATGGTGAGCGTGAACGATGTCAGCGAGGCAGGAGCCGGTGCAGAAAGTTCAGCCCGGTCAGGTCTTGCCCCGTCGGTTTCTGCCAAGGGAGCCATTCTCATAGACGGCGGCGACGGCCATGTGATATATGAGAAAAACGCAGATGATAAGCTCTATCCGGCCAGCACGACCAAGATAATGACCGCCATAATCGTATTTCAGATATTGGAAGAGACGGAAACAAATCTGGACAGCTGTGTGGTCATTCCTAAAGAGGCAGTTGGCGTAGAGGGATCGTCCATATATCTGAAAGCTGGAGAAAAGCTGACGATAAGAGAGCTGATGTACGGTATGATGCTCCAGTCGGGAAATGACGCTGCGACGGCTCTTGCCATATGCTGCGGCGGCACTCTGGAAAATTTTATCGCAATGATGAATCAGGAAGCTGACCGGCTTGGGTGTAAGAACACCAACTTTGTAAATCCCAGCGGACTGTTTGACGAAAATCATTACACCACGGCAAGGAATTTGGCCGTAATAGCCCGGGAAGCCATGAAAAATGAAGAGTTTCGCCAGATAGTAGGAGCCGGAAGCTGGAAGAGCGAAGAGACTGAGAGGTCTTTTGCCAATAAAAACAAAACTGTGAGCCAGTATGACGGAGCCACGGGGATAAAGATAGGATATACCAAGTTGTCCGGGAGAACGCTGGTCGCGTCCGCCAAGCGCAAAGATACAGAGCTGATAGCCGTAGTGCTCAATGATTCCAACTGGTTCAATGACGCTTACGCGATGCTGGATTACGGATTTTTACGGGAAGAAGAAAATTCAAAGTGATTTTAAACTCGAGATGACTTAAAATTTGAGACAATTTAAGTTTCAGGGAGGAACTGAGATGAACTACATTTGCGCAGACAGAGGAACGGATAAATGTCCCTGCGTTCTTATGGAAACAGGACAGTGCTACACGTGTGGAATGATCAGCAGGGGAAAGTGCGACTGCCCGCCGTCGTGGCAGGGGGTATGTCCGTACAACGAATATATGCAGAACGGAAGCAGGGTCATGAGCAAGACGAAGGACTGGGAGCTTGAAATAAAATCTGTGGAGGATTTTTCCGCGAACCTTAAGGTCATAACTCTGGAAGTGACGATGGGATTCGCGCTGGAGTGCAGGAAGATGGGCAGTTTTCTGATGGTAAGCGCCGGAGGCTATAAGACTCCCGTATCGGTGATGGAATCTAAGACGCCGCCGCCGTCATATGTAAAGCTGGCGATTTATGTGACAGGACCCAAGACCACAGCCATCGACAAGATAGCCGAAACCGGAGGAAAGCTGAAAGTGAGCGGACCCTTTTCAAACGGAATGATAAATTCGGAGAAATTTGACTCTAAAAGGCTGTCGCTTATAATAGGAAAAGGAATGGCCATAAGGCCGGTCTTGAACTGCAAAGATGCTGTCGGCAGCGGCCTTGTCGGAATGTATCTTGACGAGAGCAAACTGACCGGGGAATTTCTCGGCAAATACGTATCACAGCTGGAATACACCAGGCTGAATATGGACGCAGAACTGGAAATTTTAAAGACAGCCGTGGAAAACGACTGCAGCTACTGCATGGAACATACCGGCCAGAAGCCCAACATCTTTCTCATGGTTTCGCCATATTATAAAGAACTGATTATGGAAAAGTGCGGTCTCGATGCTAAAGAGACGATAGTGCCGAATCATGCCAACATGTGCTGCGGAGAGGGAGTATGCGGAGCCTGTTCGCACACAGATAAGGACGGCATAACCGTCAGAATGTGCAAATGTGGTCCGGAATAAAGAGCAGATCAGAATGAGCAAGTGCTGTCTGGAATAAAAAAACAGGCTTGAAATCACAAGCCTGTTTTTTGCTTTGCTAACTTTAGTAACTCATCATGCTTGATGCAAAGTCGAGCATGCCGCCGGTGAGAGCGTTTGAAAGCTCATTGCTTTCCTCTGCTACCCACTGGCCGTCCTCCTGATTAAGAGTTACGGTGAGGTCAGTCTTATAAGACTTTTCAACAGCGTCCAGCTCTGACATGAGAGTTTCGTCCATCTTAGCCATCAGCTCGTCTTCTGACATGGAAGCAAGTTCCTCCATATCGGAACTGAAGAGCTCGGTGAGAACGTTGGTGAATACGTCGCCGAGAGGATATGTAGTGATGGTGAGTTCTACAGTAGCAGTATCACCGTCGATCTTTTCTTCACCCAGCTCGTAATCGAACTCCAGAACTTTATCTATGAGAGCCTGAGTAGCTTCTTCACCGAATCCGTCGCTGCCTATTCCTTCAATTATTTCATCAGGGGAAGACTTGGCGTCCTCAAGATTAGCCTTGAGTGCGTCTGATGGTGACGGCGCTCCGCAGGCTGCCAGGAATACCAGACATAAGGCCAGTAATAAAATTGTGACTTTCTTCTTCATTTATAAATTCCTCCTGTGGTTTTATAGTTTGATTATGCAGCATGACAGCGAAAAAATCAATACGTAACAGAAAAAAATTGCGGTTTGGAAACCAGTCCTGCTATAATATCTTATATATTTAAACGGGGAGAAAGAAATGAATCTTTTACAGGATACGACAAATTTAGCTCTTGCTGTATGCGAAAAGTATTTGCAGGACGGCGATACGTCCGTTGACTGCACCTGCGGCAGAGGCCATGATACGCTTTTTCTGGCGCAAAGATGCCGCAGAGTATATTCCTTTGATATACAGCAAGAGGCGATAGAATCAGCCGGCGATCTGCTTTCAGATAGCGGCATAACTTGGGAAATACAAGGTCCGCCGTCTGGATTTGCGCCGGCAGTCAGCGGCAGCGCTGTAAAGGTCACATTTATAAATGACAGCCACGTCAGCATGGAAAATTACGTCGCGGAAGAGCCGGCTGTGATAATCTTCAACCTCGGCTATCTGCCGGGAGGAGACAAGAGCGTGACGACGACTGCGGATACAACTATTTCAGCCGTAAAGAAAGCATTGGAGAAGATAAAGACCGGAGGGCTGGTCTGCGTGAGCATATATCCGGGGCATGAAGAGGGAAGGAGAGAGAAAGAAGCGCTGAAAAAATTCGCCCGTACCCTCGAAAAGGGGAAATATCACTGCGTTTATGCCGATATGCTCAACCAAGGCGATAAAGCCCCGGAAATTCTTTGGATAACTAAGAAGAAATAAAGACAATAATTGGCGCCTTCCCAGCATAATATTCTTTATGAGAGGAAGGTGTTTTTATGTCTAAAGTAATAGTAATAGGCGGAGGCTGGTCGGGCGTGGCTTCGGCAGTCAGAGCCGCCAAGCGGGGAGCTGAAGTGATTCTCTGCGAAAAGACCGATATGCTTTTGGGTCTAGGAAACGTAGGCGGAATAATGAGGAACAACGGCAGACTTACAGCGGCCGAAGAGAACATAGCTCTTGGCGCCGGAGAGCTGTTTGATATAACCGACAGGCTGTCCACCCACCGCAATGTGGATTTCCCTGGCCACGAACATGCGTCGTTTTATGATGTCGCCATGACGGAACCGGAGGTGAGGCGGCTGGTCAGGAACCTGGGAATAGAGATAAGATTCATCACCAGGATAATCGACGTAAAGATGGATAGCGAGTCGAGGATTAGTGCGGTGGTTACGGCAGACGGTGAGGAAATCGAGGGAGACGTATTCATAGAGACTACCGGTTCGACAGGCCCTATGGGAAATTGCATGCGATACGGCAACGGCTGTTCTATGTGCGTACTCAGATGTCCAGCTTTCGGACCGCGCGTAAGCATAACAGAGAGAGCCGGACTCAAGGATTTGGCGGCCTGCAAAGCCGACGGAACGAGAGGAGCTTTCAGTGGCTCGTGCAAGCTGGAGAAAAGGACCCTTTCGAAAAAACTGCAGAAAAAACTAGACAAAGACGGATTTGCCGTCGTGCCACTGCCGGAAAAGTTCATAAACCGCGACAAGCTCAAGAAAAAGGTCTGCAGGCAGTACGCCCTGGATTCCTACGCTGAAAATATCATTCTCATAGACACGGGCCACGCCAAGCTGATGACGCCATTTTTCAACCTTGAGGACCTGAGGCAGATAGAGGGCTTTGAAAACGCCAGGTTTGCCGATCCTTACGCAGGCGGAAAGGGAAATTCCATCAGGTATATGTCGGTGGGAATAAGGGATAAATATATGAGGGCTGACGGTATAGAAAATCTGTTTTTGGGCGGCGAAAAATCAGGCTTTTTCATCGGACATACGGAGGCCATTTCCACTGGCTCGCTGGCAGGCTACAATGCCGCCGAGTATGCTTGCGGACGGCCTATGCTCGAGCTTCCCGAAAGCATTGCAATCGGAGATCTGCTCAAATTTTCGCGGGCTGTGCTCGAGGAGGAAAACGGCCTTGACAGGAGATTTACTTTTGCAGGAGGCGAATATTTCGACCGCATGAAAGAACGCGGCCTGTACATTACAGACCCTAAGCTGATCAAGAAGATCGTGGCTTCGGAGGGACTTGAGAATATTTACAACAGCTGACTTTCTGTGATAAAATAACATAAAACACACAGGGGATAAAATCATGAGAATAAACAAATATATAGCTCAGGCGGGTATCGCCAGCAGACGCAAGGCTGACCAGCTTATAGAAAGCGGAAATGTGAAGATAAACGGAGCCGTAATGAGGGAGCCGGGTTACGACGTCAAAGAGGGAGACAAAGTAGTCGTCAACGGCCGCCTGATAGAGAAAAAACAGAAGCTGATATACGTTCTCGTCAATAAGCCCATGGGAATGGTTACTACGGCCAGCGACGACAAAGACAGGGCGACTGTCATGGATATCGTCAACGATATAGACGAGAGGCTTTTCCCGGTAGGCAGACTTGATTACAACACCACGGGGGCGCTGATAATGACCAACGACGGCGATCTGACATACAGAGTCACCCATCCCAAGCATGAACTGGGCAAGACCTACAGGGTCTTGGTGAAGGGAGTTCTCTCTGACGAGCGGGCAAGAAAACTGAGAAACGGCGTCGATATAGGAGGATATGTGACCGGCAAAGCAAAGGTGAAAATCATAAAAGGCGGAGCTGGCTCCACAGTCGTTGAAATCACTATCCACGAGGGGAAAAACCGCCAGGTGCGCAAGATGTTCGCGGCGGTGGGAAATCCAGTGCAGGAGCTTGAGCGCATAGCCATCGGAGAGATTCGCCTCGGCCATCTCAGACCGGGTCATTACCGCAAGCTGACGAGGGAAGAAATCGAATATCTGAAAAACTGCTGAATTGAGAAATTTTTGAATTGGGAAAGCTTCTAGATTAAAACGCAGCTTGCCGAGCTTAGCGCTTTTCCGGACTAACGGGATTGCGCAGGCAGAGCAAGCTGCTTTGTTTCTTGCTTACATGGCATCAGCCTGCAAGCTTCAATCTGAAATAATCCTCTAAACTGGCCTCTAAGATGAAACAATCGGGATTTTCAGAAAAAAGACCTTTTGGAGCGCCCGGCTCGACGACATCCTCAGGCAAAGTTATCTGACCTACTGAAGACTCTTCGATGTCTATGTAATATAGATTGAAGCCCTCGTCTACGGTAAGACAGTATTTTCCGCGGCCTCCCTCTATACGATACCAGCGCTTTGACTGCTCGAGCAGCTTTTCTTCTCCGCCGTCAACGGGGATTCCAAGGAGCGAAGTTTCGCCCATTTTCGCGCCAAGGGAACAGACTATATATTTATCTGCTATTCCGTAGGAGTCGCAGCCGTCTTCAAGCTCTTTTTCAACCAGTATCTCATTTTTGCTTCCCGCAAAGATGACCTCCTTATCTGATTTTTCATCGAGAATTTTGAAGCAATGCTCTTGCCCGTTATCACACAGATCGGTGGCAAAAGCAAATTTATAGCCGTTAAAGTCTTCGATTACAGAGACTTCCATGTTGTCAATCCGCCTGAGCGTAACGGAGGAAAAATCGCCGGTATTGTTTTCGCATACATAAATCGGAATATTTTCTGCCATGGTAAGACGTGGAGAGTCGCCGACGGAGCAGAAGCCGGAATCTATCACATCGCTTTTATGGCCGTCAAAATAGGAGATTTCCCATTCGAAAGAAGTTTTATCGAGAAAGGAATCTTCTTCCGTTGTTTGTCGATACCGGCAGCAGGAATATATTATCCCATCCTTGTACGGAACAGCCTGATAAATTTCATCTTTGTGCAGGATGCTCAATTTTTCGTATTCGCCGGTTTCCGTGTTTATTATGTAGATTCCGTCTGTGCGGAATTCGGGCTCTATGACGACGCCCGGATCGTCTGTCCCTCTGGTTACGTTTACGTTGGAAATGACAAGAGTGTTTTCATCAGAGTAACAAACTGACGGAAAGTTGAAGTGTCTGCCTCGCTCGTCGTATTCCATAGCAAAAGGACGTTCTATGGGAGTCAATTTGGCTTCTATGGGAGGGCCGTAAAGGCCCTCCTTATTTTGAACTTTGTTATTGTCTGAAAGGGTACAGCTTGTGGATAGTGTAATAAACAGTAAAATTATGAGGAAAAAACTTTTCTTCATGTAAATTCTCGCCTCCTGAAATTTAGTGAGAACTGTAATAACTCCAATGAGCGTTTATTGCGTCTTCCATTTGGCTATACTCAACGGAATATGAACCAAAATATCTGTCGTCATAATGCGGGTCGTTGTATCTTAATATTATAGTAGTCTTAGCACCTGCCTGTATGGAATATCCATCTACTACTACGAAATGGCCGTCTGATGTATTTGTATCAGGATAGTTTGGCAGATATCTCGGAATCACACCGCAAATGACCGGATAATTGGCTTTTATGCTTGCAATCGTATTGTCTATAAAGGAAGTGTTCCACGTACCTTTTGAATAATAGGCTGTCTTTTTTAATTTTTCATTTAATGCTGCAGTCAAGTCTTTTAAATATGAACCTCCCGGCGACTTCGCATTACATAATTTGGCGGCTTCATTTTCTGTAACGGACATACCAAAATGTTTTAAAATCATCCTTACACATACTGGGCCACAATAGTATTTGTTGACCTGTTGATAGAGAGGAACATCAAGGTCGTAAGTTTCCCCAACTCTGTTAGGTTCAACAATGGGTGTGGATGTTCCAGCAAAGGCAACGCTTATGCTGAAGAACACAAGCAGCAGTGTTAAGTATATGCTGTTTCCTTTTCACCTTTAAAATAACATAATAATTATAAATGTCAATATATTAAAGTAAAAGAATTACAGCATTATACAGAATACTTTTATATATAATAAAATACGGTTCTGATATGCTGGTTAAAGCATATCGGAACCGTATCTATTATACGTTTGTATTTTCCCTGCGCCGTAGATTCTTAGCTGCTCGCATAGCCCTTGCAGGCTTGCTCGCAGAGAATCCTGGCGAATAAAACGCCACTGCTCTGCCGTCGCCCTCTGGCTCGGCAATCGCAGGTCATTTTATTTTCTCTTACATTCCTTTGGAGTTACGCAGGTTCCTGTAGCTCTTGCAACTACGATAGGCTCTTCCAAGAAGTCTGCGGCTGAAGCGCTGATGTCAGGTCTTGAAACGATGACCTTTCTGGCTTCAAACTTCATCTTTCTTGAAGTGTTGCCAACGCTGGTGATTTCGCCGTAAGCTTCGATGTAGTCGCCGGCATAAGTAGGAGCCAGGAATTCTACGTTGTCATAAGCGCAGAACAGACCTTCGTCTCCGTCATACTTGATAAGTAATTCAGTAGCTACGTCGCCGAACAGGTGAACCATGTGAGCTCCGTCTACCAGGTTTCCGCCGTAATGAGCGTCTTTAGCGGACATTCTCAGTCTCAGGGTTGAAGTGATTTTTTCTTCCATCGTTATTTCTCCTTTTTGTTATTGTTGATATGAAACTAAATCGATTAGCCTGAATTCACAAAAATAATATATTGCAAAATGCGTGCCAATGGTTTATCATTGAAAATACCACACAAGTGAACCGATTTAGGTTCAGCAGCAGAAGGAGTGAACATAAAATGCCCATGACGTACGGAATCAAACGGGTGCTTGAGCCGCAGCACGTACTGCCTACTTCCGCCTGGAAACTTGATAACAGCCGCAATATATATCCTGACGAACTCAGAGTCTCTATAAAAAGAATACACCTTGAGGGCACAGGTTTCAAGCAGATTTGCACTGAAGTCAACGATGACGAGAAAAAAATAAAGCAGCAGATCATAGATATAGTGATAAGAAGAGGAAAACTGCACAATCCCGTAACGGATACGGGAGGCCTCGTCATGGGCGTCATCGAAGAGATAGGAAGCGAATATGACAACAAGGCCGGTCTCCGCGTAGGCGACAAGATAATCTGCAATGTGTCGGCCGCTTCTGTACCTATGTATATAGAGGACATAACTTCAGTGAACAAAGCCTTCAACCAGGTTGAAGCTACGGGGTACGCCATAATCCACGATTTGATACCTGTGGTTAAATTTCAGGAAGATCTTCCGCTGGACCTGACCATGTTTACTTTCGACCAGTCGGGGACTCTTTACAGGCTCCATCAGCTTATCGGCAGCAGCAAGAAATTTCTCGTGGTGGGAAACAGTATGCTCACAAATTTGCTTTACGGATACGTGATAAGGCGCGAGGTGGGCGCTGAGGCTGAAATCGTGTGCCTTTTTGATAAGAGGACAAGCATGAGAATGGCAGGCAAAGGCATAGACGAGCTGGTGGAAAAGGTCTTCAATGAAGTCCACTTTATCAACATATTAAAGCCGATGGAATGTATGAAACAGCTGGACGCAGAGTCGCTCTTTGACCTTTCCATCAACTGTGCGGAAATTCCCGGCGCCGAGACAATAAACATACTGGCGACCAAGCCGGAGGGCACTGTACTGTTCGCCAACCTCATCAACAACCTCAATATAGCGCTGTATATAACTGAATCCATGTCAAAGCCGCTCTGCGTCAGGTGCGCCGAGGGTTATCTCAGCGGATACGACGCTTTCGATATGGAGATCGTCAGGGAAATGGCTCCGTATCTGAAAAATGCCGAGTTTGTCGAACCAGCGTACAGGAACTCAGGAGAATTTGAAAAAAATCCTTTCAACCGCAGGATCATGGAAAAGACCATGACGGAAGATTTCGTCTGCCGCAGCAAGATAATGTATCAGGTTCTGGAGGAAATGACGAAGGTCTCAAAGTATGACTGCACCGTCATAATCTTCGGAGACACGGGCGTGGGAAAAGAAAAAGCGGCCAATATAATCCAGAAAAACAGCGACAGAAAGATGCAGCCTTTTGTCAAAATCAACTGCGGAGCGATTTCTCCAACGCTGATAGAGTCGGAGTTTTTCGGCTATGAAAAGGGCGCTTTCACGGGAGCAAGTTCCGGAGGTAAGAAAGGATATTTTGAGCTGGCCAACAACGGAGTTATATTCTTAGATGAAATAGGAGAACTGCCGCTGGAGATGCAGGCCAAGCTGCTGAGAGCCATTCAGGACGGGGAGTTTTACAGGGTCGGCGGCACCGTGCCTGTAAAGACAAATGTGAGGATTATTTCCGCTACGAACAAGAATCTGGAAACGCTTGTCGAAGAAGGAAAATTCAGGAGAGACCTGTATTACCGTCTCAACGTAGTTCCGATAAGGATACCGAGCCTTTCCGAGAGGACTGACGATATCCCGGCGCTGGTAAGCCATTTCCTCAGCAAATACAGCAAAAAGTTCGGCGTAAAAAGAGGCATCGACGAGAACGCTATGGAATACCTTATGCAGCAGCAATGGCCGGGGAATATAAGGGAACTGGAAAACACGGTCCAAAGACTCATCATATCGTCCCAGGGCGAAGATATAACGATGATGGACGTAATGCGCGAAAAACACAGCGAGCTGTTCGGCTACATGCCGGGCGAAGACCTGGCGGCGGAAAATCAGGCTCAGCCTGCAGAGATAAATCTGCAGACCGCAGTGGAAGAATATGAGAAGAGCCTGATAAAATACGCCTGTGAAAAATACGGCTCCACCAGAAAAGCGGCCAAAGCCATAGATATAAGCCAGACCCAGCTGGTGCGCAAGAAAAAGAAGTATGGAATATGACGGTCGTTTCGACAAAATTCACGTGGCGAAACGAAAAATGTTCACTTAAAAACCGCCTGAACCCAAAACGGTTCGCGCGGTTTTTCTCGTTGATGAATAAGCACAAATAAAAAGACTAGAAAATGTTGAAAACCAACAAAAAAGTCGGACGCTAAGGCAAAAGGGTCACGAAAAGACTGGGAAAAGGACCTTGGCATGAATTTTGCTTTTTTTATTTAACTAGCTGAACAATGCAAAATGATAATTTGAACAAATTCAGCAAGTCAGCCGTGAAAAATTGAAAAAACTGATTTTATTATGGAAACTCGCTAAAATTTGATATATAATTATCATAGCAACTTATGCCTGTCACAATTCAGGTATAAAATCACAATAAATAATATTTCTAGGAGGATAAAAACAATGAAAAAAGGATGCCCTTACGGTACTCACAGAGTAATCTCCCCAAAGGGAGTACTGCCACAGCCAGCAGACGTTATTGACAACACCATGGAAATCTACGATAACGAAGTTCTGATCGACGTTCAGACTTTAAACGTTGACTCAGCTTCATTCACTGAAATCGTAAGAAGATCATGCAACGGCAAGAAGCCTGCTGACATCGAGAACTCCCCTGAAGATCAGGAGAAAGTTAAGCAGACTATGCTTGACATCGTAGCAAAAGCTGGTAAGCATAAGAACCCTTGGACTGGTTCCGGCGGAATGCTTCTGGGAACAGTTAAGGAGATCGGACCTGCTTACAAAGGCGATCTGAAAGTAGGCGACAAGATTGCTACATTAGTATCCCTGTCACTGACTCCGCTGAAGATCGACGAGATCCTCGAAATGAGACCTTCCATCGACCAGGTTGACATCAAGGGCCAGGCTATCCTGTTCCAGAGCGGTATCTACGGAATCATTCCTGACGATATGCCGGAAGGACTTGCTCTTTCAGCACTGGACGTAGCAGGAGCTCCTGCACAGGCTGCTAAGCTCTGCCAGTCAGGTCAGAAGATCCTGGTTATCGGCGGCGGCGGAAAATCCGGACTGCTCTGCTTATACGAAGCAAAGAAGAGAGCCGGCGTTACAGGCCTGGTAGTTTGCGCAGCAGGTTCACAGAAATCAGAAGACAGAGCAAGAGCTCTTGACCTGGCTGACGAATACTTCCACATGGACGCTACAGATGCTGTGGGAATGTACAACAAGGCTATGGAACTGACCAACGGAGAGCTGTATGATGTAGTTATCAACTGCGTAAACATCGAGAACACTGAAATGGGTTCAATCCTTTCCTGCAAAGACAACGGAACCGTTTACTTCTTCTCAATGGCAACCAGCTTCACTAAGGCTGCGCTCGGAGCAGAAGGCGTTGGCAAAGACGTTAACATGATCGTCGGCAACGGATACACTAAGGGCCACGCTGCAATCACTCTTCAGGACCTGAGAGAGCACGAAGGCTTAAGAAAACTGTTTGAAGAAATGTATGCTTAATTTCAAATTTTGAAATTTAAAAAGGAGAAAAAAATGGCAATTAGAAATTGGAAAGACATTCCTTTGTTTAAGGGAGTAACAGACGAACAGTGGAACGACTGGCATTGGCAGGTTGAACACAGACTTACTACTGTAGAAGATATTTGCCAAGTTGTAAACCTTACCGAACAGGAAAAGGCTGACATCGAAAAAGTTATGGGCGGATTCAGAGTAGGTATCACGCCTTACTATGCTTCCCTGATGGATCCTGACGATCCTAGATGCCCTGTAAGAATGCAGGCTGTTCCTACGCTTGCTGAAATGCACAGATCAGAAGCTGACGACGCTGACCCTCTGCACGAGGACGCTGACTCCCCTGCTCCTGGCCTGACTCACAGATATCCGGACAGAGTTCTCTTCCTGATCACAGACCAGTGCTCAATGTACTGCAGACACTGCACGAGAAGAAGACTTGCCGGAGAAACTGACGGCGCAAGATCAAGAGAAGATATCGACGCATGTATCGATTACATAAGAAGAACTCCTCAGGTAAGAGACGTTCTGCTCTCCGGCGGAGACGCTCTCCTGGTAGAGGACGACACTCTTGAATACATCATCAGCGAACTGAGAAAGATTCCTCACGTAGAAATCGTAAGAATCGGCTCCAGAACTCCTGTAGTTATGCCTCAGAGAATCACAGACGATCTCTGCAACATGCTGAAGAAGTATCATCCTATCTGGCTGAACACTCACTTCAACCATCCAAAGGAAATGACTCCGGACGCTATGGAAGCTCTGAGAAAGCTGGCAGACGCAGGTATCCCTCTCGGCAACCAGTCTGTACTCTTAAGGGGAGTCAACGACTGCAAGCACATCATGAGAGACCTGGTACACGAGCTTGTTAAGAACAGAGTAAGACCTTACTACATCTATATCTGCGACCTTTCAATCGGTATCGAGCACTTCAGAACTTCTGTTGCCAAGGGTATCGAGATCATCGAAGGTCTGAGAGGACATACTTCAGGATATGCCGTTCCTACTTTCGTAGTAGACGCTCCTGGCGGCGGCGGAAAGACTCCTGTAATGCCTCAGTACGTAATTTCCCAGACTCCTCACAAGGTTATCCTGAGAAACTACGAAGGCGTTATCACTACTTACACAGAGTCACAGCTGCCTGATCTTCCTTGCACATGCGATTACTGCACAGGCAAGAAGACTTATAAATACCAGGGTGTTTCAGCTCTGGGCGAAGGACCTGAAATCAAGTCCATGGAGCCAAGCAATCTGGCAAGACACGAAAGAAATAAACACTAATTTCTTAAAAAAACAAAAGTTACCTTTAGGGGAGGTCTGTCGCGGCCTCCCCAAAGGCGCGAAATGAGGACATAAAATGGGGCTTTTATACGACCTGTCAACTAAATACAAAACCCTTTCCATCGTGGGAATGGCTAAAAATGCCGGAAAGACTACGGCGCTCAACTACCTCATAGAAGAAGCCATAGACGAGGGAGTGATGCTCGGTATCACATCGACGGGCAGGGACGGAGAAACACAGGATTTAGTTACAGGAACTGAAAAGCCAAGAGTTTACTTAGATCAGGATATGCTGGTGGCAGTGCCGACGCTTCTTTACGACCTGGCCGACGCCGGACTGGAAGTCATAAGAAAGACCAAGTATTCCACCGCCATAGGAGAACTCCTGATATGCCGCGTAAGGGAAGCCGGCTATGTGCAGATCGCCGGACCGGTTATAAACGCGGAACAAAAAATGCTCTGCGATGATATGCTCGGCCTTGGCTGCCAGCTTATCCTCATCGACGGAGCGATCGACAGAAAATCCATCGCGTCACCGGACACATCCGACGCGATCATACTATCAACCGGAGCAGTGCTTTCCAGAAAACTCAACAAAGTGGTGGAAGAAACTGCCCATGTCGTCAACTTATACAGAACGCCTGAGCTTGAGGAAGGCGTCGTAAGAAAGGCGATAGAAGACAATAATTCCGACAACAAGATTATGCTCGTAGACGGCGACGGCAAGGTGACAAAGCTGGATCTGGCAACCGGCCTTGGAGCCGCCAAAGAAATAAACGGAGCCATAGACGAGGATACTAGATATATATATATTCCGGGAGCTTTTACCAACAGTGTTATTTCAGACATAAGCCTGAAGAATCTCAAACAGGTTCAGTTCGTGCTCAAGGATCCGACCAAGATTTTCGTGAGCGCTATGGACTGGGGCATTTTCAGAAAGAAAGGCTTCCGCGTAAGCGTTCTGAAAAACATCGATATAGCCGCCATCACGGTCAATCCGTGGGCTCCGGCGGGATACACCTTTGACAACAGATTCCTCCTGGAAGAAATGCAGAAAGCAATACCTGATATTCCTATTGTAGATGTAAGGATGTAATTATGATACAAGGCAAGAACAGAAGACTGGCTAACGTCAAGACAAGACGCGAGACAGGACTTGATTACGTCATGTTCAATCTCGACCTCAATACTCCTTTTGGGAAAAAACAGCTCAAGGAAATCCAGCCGTACTATCCCGGTCAGGAAGAGGAGCTTCGCGCAGAGCTGGACCGCGTTGCCAGGATGATCGAATTTGTAAAGCAGAATAAGATTCTGACAGATAAGATACAGGAAGTTTTCATGGAGGTGAAGGACCCCTCCCTTACCGTACAGAGGAGCGGAAGCGCCGCGCTTTCCATGGTGGAGCTTTTTGAGGTGAAATCCCTGCTTCTGCAGATGAGACAGCTGCGCAAGCTTACCATTGAGCACGAGATAGGAGATTACAAGGGTAGCCACTGTGTTTCCGAATGTAAGGAAGCCGCAGGAGACGGTCAGGAAGAAGATGAACTGCTGTTTCAGGCCGACGAAAACGCTCCGGTGGTAGAAACCGTACCGGAGGAATATTTCCTTGAAGATACGGAAGACATGCTCGACGAGCTCGACCCGAGAAGAGACAGGCTAAATACTTTCTACATATACGATGAATTCAGCCCTCTCCTGGGAGAATACAGAGGGAAAAAACGCGAATACGAACTTCTCATAAGAAAAGAACAGAAGCAGGCAAGAGAAAGACTGCGCCGTGAACACGGAGTTCAGCTTACCCCAAAGTTTGACATAGTGGTGGCCAAGTCTCATCCTGACTTTGACAAAATCCAATCTCTTGAGGAACTGGAAATAGTAGATCAGGATTACATGAGCGTCACGCTTCAGCTCAAGCCGACAGAAGAAATCTATCGTTACATAAACGAAGTCGAAAAGATAAACTCCGACATCGAAGTCGAGGAGGAAAGGATAAGAGAAGAGCTTTCCAGAAAGATCTCACAGAAAGCCGACGTCATCCTGGCAAACTGCGATAAGATGGGAGCCCTCGACCTGGCTCTGGCCAGAGCCATATATTCGATCAAACACAGCCTGGTCAAACCTGAAATATCCCAGGAGCATGTGATCGAGTTTGAAGACGGCAGAAACCTCCAGGTGGAGGATATCATAAAATCTAAGGGAAAGGAATACTGCCCTGTGTCGCTGGCGCTGAAAGACGGCGTCACGCTGATAACTGGAGCCAACATGGGAGGAAAGACCATATCTCTCAAGCTGGCGGGGCAGATACCGATCATGGCTCAGTACGGCTTCTTCGTGCCGGCTAAAAAAGCTAAAGTCGGGCTTTCCAACTACATGCAGATTCTCATAGGTGATTCCCAGTCTGTAGAGAGAGGCTTATCCAGCTTCGGCTCGGAAATGGAAGAGCTGAAAGAGATATTAGACCACGGACAGGAAAGAAGCCTGATACTGATAGATGAGATAGCCTCGGGAACAAATCCGACCGAGGGAACCGCTCTGACCAAGAGTCTTGTGGACTATCTGATCGAAAAACCGTATATTTCCCTGATAACGACCCACTTCGAGTCTGTAACCGAGCGTGAAGGCATAGTAAATATGCAGGTCAGAGGACTGGCCGACTGCGATTTTACCAAGCTCAACAGCGAGATACAGTACGCGAACCGTCGCGACAGGATAAATATAATATCCAAGTACATGGACTACCGTCTGTGCAGAGTGGACAATGAAGCACAAGTACCTAAGGATGCTCTAAGTATAGCTGCTATGCTCGGAATCGACAAAGCAATTATAGAAGGAGCGAAAAAATATATCAGATAAGGAGAAAAAGGATGAAAAGCAAATTAAATCTTGACCCGAAAGTTGTTGACAGCGCTCGCCAGCACGCGGCAAACATCGCTCACGACATGCAGGAATTCATCGAGCGTCACACAACTGTATCCACGGAGAGAACAATCGTAAGACTTTTGGGTGTCGACGGCGTCGACGACGTCGATACGCCGCTTCCTAACGTGGTTGTAGATCAGATTAAGGAAGCCGGCGCACTGCCTACAGGCGCAGCTTACTGGCTGGGAAACGCAATGGTTCAGACAGGTAAATCTGCTCAGGAGATAGCAGAGGAGATGGCTGCCGGCAAGCTTGAAATTACAAAGCTTCCTACATGCCCTCAGTCAGAAGCTGCCGAGGCTTTGAAGCCTGCAATCAAGAAGACCTTTGAAAGAATCGATATGCAGAAAGCAAAGCGTCAGGAATACCTGAACACCATCGGCGAAGGTCCTGAACCTTACATCTATGTAATCGTAGCTACAGGTAATATCTATGAGGACGTTATCCAGGCTCAGGCCGCGGCCAGACAGGGAGCCGACGTAATAGCCGTTATAAGAACGACAGCCCAGTCGCTCCTTGACTACGTTCCTTACGGCCCTACCACAGAAGGTTTCGGCGGTACATACGCTACTCAGGAAAACTTCAGAATCATGAGAAAGGCCCTCGACGAAGTCGGCGAAGAAGTGGGCAGATACATCAGACTCTGCAACTACTCCTCCGGTATGTGCATGCCTGAGATCGCTGCCATGGGAGCTCTCGAAAGACTGGACATGATGCTTAACGACGCTATTTACGGCATACTGTTCAGAGACATCAACATGCAGAGAACTCTGGTAGACCAGTTTATGTCCAGAGTCATCATAGGATACTGCGGCATCATCTTCAACTCCGGAGAAGACAACTATCTGACTACAGATGACGCCATCGAAGCAGCGCATACAGTAACCGCTTCCCAGTTCATCAACGAGCAGTTCGCGGTACTGGCCAACATTCCTGAAGAACAGATGGGACTTGGACACGCCTTTGAAATGGATCCGTCCACAGAAGACGGCTTCCTGCTCGAACTGGCTCAGGCTCAGATGGCAAGAGAAATCTTCCCTAAGGCAAGATTAAAATACATGCCACCTACAAAGTTCATGACAGGAAATATTTTCAGAGGACATCTGCAGGACGCTCTGTTCAACCTTGTAACCGTATGGTCCAACCAGTCCATACTGCTGACAGGAATGCTGACAGAAGCTATCCACACTCCGCTCATGCAGGACAGATACCTTTCCATCGAAAACGCGAAATATATCTTCAATAACTGCAGACATATAGGCGACGAAGTAGAATTCAAGGAAGGCGGAATAATCCAGAGCCGTGCTCAGGAAGTTCTCAAGAAAGCGGACGATCTTCTCGCCGAGGTTGAAAAAGAAGGCCTGTTCTCAACTATTGAAAAAGGTATATTCGGCGGCGTAAAGCGTCCATTCGACGGCGGACACGGACTTGAGGGCGTTTGCACTAAGGGTGAAAACTACTTCAATCCGTTCATCGAATTGTTTATGGATCATGAATAGGGAGGTCAAAGTAATGGCAGATAATAAAACAGCAACTACTCAGGTTGATTTGACATGCGTCAAGCCTTACGGCGACGCTTTGAATGACGGTAAAGTTCAGCTGGCGTTCACGCTTCCGGTTCCTTACGGCGAAGAAGCTGAAGAATGCGCAAAGCAGTACGCTAAGAAATTAGGACTTGAAGAGCCTAACGTAGCTTACTACTGCGAGCTTACAAAGGGATATACATTCTTCAACGTTTACGGTTCAGCACAGCCGACTATAGACTACACAGCTATCAAGGTTCCTAAGGTAGAAGGCACCGTTATGGACCGTGTAGAATGCGGAGAATGGATAGGAGACAATATCGGCAGAGATATCGTCGTAGTGGGAGCTTCCATCGAATCCGACGCTCACACTGTAGGTATCGACGCTATAATCCAGATGAAAGGTTTCCACGGACACTTCGGACTTGAAAGATTCAAGCACGTAGTTCCTTACAACATGGGTTCACAGGTTCCTTGCGAAGCGCTGATCGCCAAGGCTAAGGAAGTAAACGCCGATGCTATTCTCGTTTCTCAGACTGTAACTCAGAAAGACATCCACATCAAGCAGCTGACCAAGATGGTTGAACTGGTTGAAGCAGAGGGTATCCGTGATAAGGTTATCCTGACATGCGGCGGACCTAGAATTTCTCACGAGCTGGCTCAGGAGCTGGGTTATGACGCAGGTTTCGGCCCTGGAAAATATGCAGAGCACGTTATGTCTTACATAATGCAGGAAGTACAGAAGCGCGGCTGGGAAAAGAAGCCTAACATGGCCGACAGATAATACTGAGCCGAAGCGAAACAACAGCAGACCGACAGACAAGCAGCCGGCCGCGGATTCGCGGCCGGCTGAGATAAAGCTTATAAAAGCAGGAGCTGCTGACTGCGCAGGGGCGCAAGGAGCATGATCGTTAAAATATGGTCAAGGCTCATTGACATTGACCTTAAATTGCGGTAGAGTATATGTATTAGGCATATGGGCAAATTTTAAGAAAGGTGATTTATAACATGATTAACAAAATTATGACTGCCGATGAAGCAGTTGCAGGCGTAAAAGACGGTATGACCATCATGGTAGGCGGATTCCTCGGAACCGGTTCTCCTGAAATTCTTATGGACGCACTGGTAAAAAAGGGAGTAAAGCATCTGACTGTTATCGGAAATGACGGTGGACTTGACGTCGGACAGCCTGCCGGCGAATTCGGCGGAAAGACTGCAAGAGGTATAGGCAAGCTTTTAGAAAACCACATGGTTGATCATCTGATTGCTTCCCATATCGGAGTTAACCCTAAAATCAACGAGCAGATCGCAGAGGGAACTCTCAAGTACACTTTGGTTCCACAGGGAACTTTAGCTGAAAAAATCAGAGCCGCGGCTTACGGACTTGGCGGCGTGCTCACTCCTACAGGCGTAGCGACTCCTATGGAAACCGAAGTTGATGAACTTGGAAGAGAGAAAAAAGTCATAGAAATAGAAGGCAAGAAGTATCTCTTCGAATTGCCTCTTTTCGCAGACTATTCATTCATAAGAGCTTCAGTAGCTGATAAATTCGGAAACTACTATTGCTCCAAGGCTACAAAGAACTTTAACTATGTAATGGCCGGCGCTTCAAAGCACACTGTTATCGCTGCTGAAAAGCTGGTTGAGATCGGTGAGATAGACCCTGATTACTTTGCAGTCGCAGGCGTTCTGGTAGAATCTATCGTGGAAGGAGAAAAGAAATGGCAGATTTAAAAGCAAGAATTGCGAAGAGATGCGCAAAGGAATTTAAGGACGGTGAATTCATCAACTTGGGAATCGGTCTGCCGACAATGGTTGCTGATTACCTTCCTGACGATATAATGGTTACATGCCATTCAGAGAACGGATTCGCAGGAATCGACGCTGTAGCCGACGCTTCCAACCTGGACGTTGATATCATCAACTCCGGCGGAACTTACGTAACAGTAGTACCTAGGGTAAAATACTTTGACACGGCTGAATCTTTCGGTCTCGTAAGAGGCGGACACGTAAGAGCTACAGTTCTCGGCGCTATGGAAGTCGCTGAAAACGGCGACCTGGCCAACTGGATCGTTCCAGGAAAGAAAGTTGCCGGCATGGGCGGAGCTATGGACCTCTGCGCAGGCTGTCCTGAAGTTATCATCGTAATGCTTCACACTCAGAAAGGCAATCACAAGATCCTGAAGAAATGCACTCTTCCGCTGACTGCAGAAAAATGCGTTTCCAAGATCATCACTGAGATGGGCGTTATGGAAGTAAGAGAAGACGGCATCTGGGTAGTTGAACTCCACCCTGACTACAGCAAGGAGGACATCCAGGCTGCTACAGGCTGCGAACTCCACTTCGATCCTAACATGAAAGCTATGGAAGAAGAATAATTCAAACATAAAAAAGACGGGCTCGCCCGTCTTTTTTTGTTTGTATGACCGGTGCGCGGGCATGCTGTTGTTTTTCTGCCGCGCTACACAGCAGACCGCCGCCCGTTGCTCACCGTCGAGCCTAGCTGAGCGGAATTTCTCCGCCGATATATCATAACTTGTATATAGAGGCAGCAGTTTGGCAATAATAGTTTCAGACATGATTTTGCACAAAAACACTTTTCAAATACTTCACAGAATCTACAAAAAACTATGTCTGCGAGGCCAAAAAACGTTGAAAAATGCCTGTTTTCTTTGACTTTCAGGGTGCTCTGTGGTAGAATAATGAGGTCTCGAAAAAGAATAGGAGGGCCTATGATAGATAAACCTAAAGATAAGGTCGGGCGCTTTTTAGAAAGATTTTTCGGCTGGTTTGAAAAGGGAAAATCTGCTGCATGCAGCAAGCTTTCCGCCCCTAAAAATAAAGCTGAAAAATTTAAAAACGCTCATCCGAGACTTGCGGCTTCCATCGTTGCTACTATTTGCATTTCGGCCGCCGGTTTAGTAATAGTGGGATTCGCCACGCCTAAGACGGTGATAGTAAATATTGATAATTCTATAGAAACTACTACGACCAAATACGAGACCACGAGTATGAGGGTGGATAGTTTCATTGAAAGCCATGAAATTGATTACGTTTACGGACAGGACATAATAGACGTCCAGATGTATGACGGAATTTCAGACGAGATGGAAATCAATATCACCAAAGCGTTACAGATACCTGTAACTGCCGATGGGAAAACGATTACCGTGACAACGCTTCCGGTCACGGTGGGGGAATTGTTAGAGGAGCTTGAGATCAAGGTGGGAAAGGACGATATCGTGGAGCCTGCTCAGAATGAAATGCTGATGGGCAATACCCACGTATACGTCAGAAGAGTTACCACAGGTTATGTATCGGAAGAAGTTTCTTCTGAGCATAAGCAGATTTATGCCGCGGACTACGGCATGCCTATAGGCAAGACCGCCGTCACCCAGGAAGGACAGGATGGCCTTGAAAAGAGGACATATCTTGTCACCTATATAGACGGAGAAGAAGCTGAAAGGGAGTTGACAGAAACAGAAATCCTGCAGGAAAAACAGGATAAAATAATATCTTACGGAATGGGGATCCTTTCAGGAGCGCCGTCAGGTCTTCAGTATAAGCAGAAGATTTCCGGCGTAAAAGCCGTCGCATATCATTACAGCGGAAATCCTGTGGGCGCATACGGCCTGCCGTGCGAATACGGAACGTGCGCCGTGGACAGCAGCATAATTCCGCTGGGGTCGCTGCTTTACATCGAGGGATATGGATATGCCGTCGCCAACGATGTGGGGACCGCGATCAAGGGAAACACCGTCGATCTCTATATGGAAAAATACAGTCAGTGTCTGACTTGGGGAGCAAGAAACGTTAACGTTTATATAATTGAATACGGAAACAATACGAGACTTTAAAACATGAAAGCGGAGCCACGCTTGTGCAGGATAAACGGGAAAGTTTACCTGCCAGGAGGACTCCGCTTTTTCCGTCTTTCTCCGTCACCGCAAATGCTTTTCGATCAGGTCTATAAATGTATGAACATATTCGTCCTTGCTGAAAATAGCTCTGGCGAGAGTTTTGTTTCCTCCTCCTTTGCCGCCGTATATGGCGGCATTTTCTTTGACCAGCGTGCCGCAGTCCACCGGCGTTTTTTCGCCCGAACACAGAAAAACGGTCATGGTAGGCTCATGTATCAAAAAGAGGATCTTAGATATGCTGCCGCTGATTTCACGCGCAATGGATGAAATATCATCGGGCGAAAGGAGGCGGTAGCTTCTTATGACAGGCTCCTTGGACGAAGCCATTATCTCTTTCAGTTCTTCGGCCTCTCTGCTTATGATTTCTTTTTTCAGGAAGTGAAGCGCCGTGCGCACTTCGCGGTTTTTCTCCTGCTGGGACTTGTATTTGTCCATCAGGTCGCCGGAGCCTGCAGAAAGGCTGTTTTCCAGCTGCGTGAGAACGTCGAACTGCTGTCTGTATTTCGCAAGCGCTCTCTGGCCCGCCTCGAAATATATGCGGAACATGCCTTTGTTGCTCTCGACTTTATAAATTTTAATCAGGCCTACCTGGCCGGCGGTGGAAGGATGGGTACCGCAGCAGGCCACACAGTCGGACGGGTTGTCTATGGAACCGACGCATACTATGGTGATATCCCTTTCGATAGCCAGAGCTTTTCTGAGAGGCAGGTTCTCGGCCTCTTTTTTGTCGTCATAATGGCGGGAAATGACCGGCAGATTCTTCCATATAACTTTGTTGGCCTCAAGCTCAGCGGTCATGGCCATGTCCCAGGTGATCCTGTCAAATTCACTGCTGCCGTCGAGGCTGATGTCGATGGTCATATACTGGTCACCCATATGAAAACCTTTGTTAACCCCTCCGAATTCACGGTGGAATATACCGCTCAATATATGTTCGCCGCAGTGGCGCTGCATGTTGTCGAAGCGATGCTGCCAGTCCAGCTGAAGCTTTACGCGTTTTCCGGCGGAAAGCTCAAGGGTGCTGCTCACATTGTTGCCGCCGTTGCCGCCCATGTTGCCGCCGTTGCCGCTCATGTTGCCGTCGACATTGCTGCCGCCGTTGCCGCCCATGTTGACTTGATGATAGATTTCGCCATCATGTTCATAGACATCCAGCACCTCGAAGCCGTCTATGCAGCCCTTATCGCAGCTCTGTCCGCCCCCTGTCGGGAAGAAAACAGTCTGGTCTAAAGTTATAAGCACCTTGCCGTCGACGTCGGCCACAGACGTGATTACGGCCTCTGCTTCCTTGAGATATACATCGTCCTTAAAAAGTCGTTTCGTTTTCACTGCAAAAATCTCCTTATCCGATATGCCTAAAGTATATCATAAAAATTAAAAGGAAAGTATTTGAAATTTTTGAAAAGTAATTGTGAAGTGTGTTGTAAAAGCGAAGCAAAATATGTATTCTGTTTATATCCCCGGAAAAATATACATATATTTATACTCCGGAGGTGTATTATGAAATTCAGTGTTAAAGAAATCGCCGCGGCGGCAGCCGCCTTTACGTGCAGCTTGATTTTATGCTGCATAGTGCTGTGTAGCGGAGCGATTACCGGAAAAGAGCAGGAGGATATCTCAGATAAAAATACGGAAGAAGTTGAAGCGGCGGCTGAAAGTACAGATGGCCGTCCCGTAATAGTTATAGACCCCGGCCACGGCGGTATGGACGGAGGAGCTTCATCCCAGGAGGGAACGCTGGAAAAGGATATAAACTTGCAGATTGCAGTCAAGCTCAAGGATATAGCGGAGGAGTACCCGGTAGATATAGTTATGACCAGGGAAAGCGATGTGAGCCTCCGCACTGACGACAGCGTCAGCATCAGGAATCAGAAAAGACAGGATCTGCTCAAGAGAAAGGAGATCATAGACCAGGCACAGGGGACTTTGGCCGTTTCCATTCATCTCAACAGCTTTCCCGAAGACAGTTCAGTATACGGCGCTCAAGTTTTTTACCCTAAGGAAGAGGTAAAAAGAACAGACGGACGAACAGACGAACAAAGCTCTCAAATCTATGCTGAAAGCATACAGAAATCCATTGAAATGAACATTTCCGACGGTCGGGAAAGAAGCGTAATGACTAAGGACGATTTTCTCGTATTTGAAGAACCGACCTGCCCGATGGTCCTCGTTGAATGTGGATTTTTGTCGAATAAAGACGAATGTGACAGGCTCAAAACCCCTGAATATCAAGAGGAGATGGCAAGTGCGATTTGGGAGGGGATAAATGACGTATTGCGCCTCGAAAAGCAGCAAAAATTGGAAATAATAGATAGCGCGAACAAAGGGCAGAAAAAGTAGAAAAACCATCAAAAAAATCTGTGGATAACTTACTCTTGACAAATTGAAAAACACCACTAACATATTGAAAAATACAGGTTTTAAAAGAATTAACTTATCCACAGGCTTACGTGGATATAATTGTATACGATTTCGGCAAAGGTTGTGGATAAAAGCGGAAACCATTGAAAAATAAAGGAAGATTTGATGTTGAAAAGTGTTTGTCCTTAAGAGAACGGCAGTTGACATAAAACGACAAAATGTTACAATAAAAAATAAGACAAATTCAAAGAGAGGAGCAATTAAAGATGATGTATCCATATAGCTACAGTTATGAATATTATTATACAGGGAGATTCACATTTCTCGTAATCGCCATATTAGCCGCCGTGATTCTGAGCATTGTGCTGTATTTCACTTTCCTAAATAAAAAGAACGAGGGAAAATATAAGGGCTTCACGGGAAAGATATACAATTTCTTTAATTTCAATAAATTTTACGCGGAAGAAATATTGAAGCTGGTCTACATAATTTCAGCGGCCGTTCTGACCGTGGTCAGCATCGTGGGCATCTTTTCAACGGCGTTCCTTGCCAGCCTGCTCATACTGATTTTAGGAAATATTGCGCTGAGAGTAACCTACGAACTCATAATGATGTTCATAATCCTCTGCAGAAAAACTGTATCGGTAGATAAAAAGCTGGATAAGATTGCAGCGTCATGCGGAGGCGAAACGCGGACGGCAGATAGCAGCAGCGACGGAATGAAAACAACAATGTGCGGCGGCAAGACAGAGCAAGCGGCTAACTGCGATGGCAAAGCGGAACCAGCCGTCAAATGCTGCAACGAAACGGAACCAACTGCCAACTGCTACGACGAAACAGAACCAACCGCTGCCTACTGCAGTAAAACGAAATCAGCCGCAGACAACGCTGGCGAAGCTTCCAAGACGTCAGACGCTGTCGCCGGCGGCACAGAGATGGACTCACAGTCACAAGAAGGCGATGAAGCCGTTTACGAGCAAACTTTCAGTGACTCCGAGGCGATGCCGGAGTTTAACGACGGGGAAAACGCCGCCAGAGACGCAGGGATAAACGACAGCGACAGAGGCGACACGGACGACGGTGACAGAGGAAATACGGACGACAACACCGGAGGAAATACGGACGACACCGACGCCGACGGTACAGACGACATCGATGCCGACGATACAGACGACAGCGATGCCGACGATACAGACGACAGCGACGTCGAAAGCAAGAACAAAATAAATGCATCCGACAGGTAAGTCATACAGAAAATAGAAGAAGAAAAATTATTAAAGGCCTCCTGGAGCCAGATAAAGGTTTTGGGAGGCCTTTTACTTTGCAGATTTGAGAGGTAGTTTTTCTCTGCAGGTTTGAGAGGCTTTTTTGCTTTGAAGGCCATTGATCGCCTCCCGCAAAAATGATAAGGTGTAATGAATTACTACAAAACTGTTATTTCTTTCAAGGAACAGGCAAAACAACGGCTTGACGCTTCGTTTTCAGGGAATCAAAATAAGCTCGCCGCCGCTTTTAAAGAGATTGGTTAACAGATTGCACGCCAGCAACTGCTGCACGGCAGGAAAATAGCCTGCGGTGTGCTCAGACAGATTTTGATTCATGGTTGAAAATATGCGCGGTTTTACCTGCTTTGTAAACTGTTCTTTTCAACGAAATAAAGTTTTTGTGATAACTCATGCGTCGAAAATGTCAGTTGAGCCACCGTCGGCATATTGGATTTGTGGTGTAATGTCCGCAGAGGATTATACCGGCTGCGACGAGAGGAAGCGGACATTGAGATGCAGTTCGGCTGGCTGGAGGACGCTAGAGTAAGATTAAAACTAAATTGTTCGGTTTGATTTTTTAATGTTGGCAAAAATCCCTGATGAAGAAAAAATGACAACATTTTGAGAAAAGTCGACGCAATTCCAGAGGGTTTACGATGTCGAATCTTGTCGATGTTGTACATTTCTAGGATTCACGACGAATTTGCCAACATATTTTCAAAAAAATGTTGGCAAATTTTCAGATA
>PPYF01129662.1_pt1 | contig 28474 bp, 24 predicted proteins | sample 1559871 | NCBI WGS metagenome assembly PPYF01 (sample SAMN08240021, study PRJNA423297) | Human gut metagenome, whole genome shotgun sequencing project.
GGACCGGCTGGTATCGCGCCTATCCTTGACAGGGACAGGTTCCGGTAAAGTAAGATTATGCTTGTGCAGGGGTAGACCATCGCGGACCGGTTCGGCGGTGTTGATGTTTCATCGCGTAATCACAGCGCCGAAGAAAAAATAAGAGCAGGACGGTATACCGCGGTAAGCTTGCTGCGCCCTCCTGCCACGTATAAGGGTAGATTTGCTATAAGATATGGTTCATTAAAATATCATTATAGCAAACATGCTAATGGTTTGAGTCCTACTCAATATACTGAATAGGCGTTAAATTTCGCTTCATTCAACTCTTCATCATTTAATATACATTTAATTATAAATCGGGGAATACTTCGTGGTATTTTAATAATATGTTTGGTGTTGGAGGGGATTATACTAGCGCTGGAAAAATCATCACTTTTTGATTTTAAGTAGATAAGGAGGAGAGCTTTTAGTGAAAAAATATGAAAAACAAGTTTTAGAGGCTTATTTAAATCTTCCCATAAGAAAATTGCTTAAATGATAATTTGAATTGGAAGAGGATTACTTGGCTGGATGTGTTTCAAGATTTTTGAGTGGGCAAAGATTTGAAAATGAATTTGTTCCTTATTATGAATAAATATAGAAAAGGATAAAGTGGGTTTCCCACTTTGGGATGAGGACAGAGCTAGAGGGATGACTTATGGGGCGGACTGATGTTGAGCAGGTTCGCGTCCGAAAGATAACGGATATACTTCTCAACGGTCGGGCGGGATACACCCTCAAACGCCTTGCACATGGCCTCGATGTTGATAATGCTTGAACAATAACTTGTACCTTGTGCTTTTATATCCCCAAAGCAAAACCGATCTTCCTTTCCACATGTTGCCGCCAAATGTCCCGGCAGCAGAAGCAACATTTCGCCCAAAACAAGTCCAGCCGGATGCTTTATTACTCATACCCGTCCATTGCTGTATGTAATTGGTTCCTGTAGCACCGGCAACAACTTGCACAGGAGAATTTGCGGCAACGGGGAATATTCCAAAGCCTCTCCGAAAATGCTTTATACGATACGAATTTCGTTTTAATCTTTCGGCCTTTCCTTGTTAGGAAGGGGTTTTCCGTTCTCATCCCGATTTATGGGATATGCTTTAAGATGAAAACGAATACAGTGGTCGGCGCACGGTATGTCCATTTCATATTTTTCTTTGTTGCCTCTGTATGTAAAATCGCCACGGCATCGAATAACTTCGCACCATGTATATACTTGTATCATCGTTTTGGGACACATTCCGGCAGGACATTCATATTGAAAAACAAACTTATCTCCTTTTTCCAAACCAAGTCTACAATGTCCGGCTTTCCCATCTATAGCAGTTAGCTCAAATTCCCAATCCTCTGTACACCATTTTCTCATAACTAATCTTCCTTACTAAATATAAATTCGTTAACCGAAACCTCATTATATCATAAATCAACTTACATCGCTATAAATCTTGCGGAGCAGGTATAGGCAGTATCCGGTTGAACGTAAGTTGTCAATACCGGAATGCCGGGGATTCCGTCCCCATTCTGCTTGTATACAGGTAAAATGGGATACCCGTGTTACCTCGACAGATAACGATGAGTCCCAATCGCTCGCAATATCATCGGACAAATTCCAACAGCCATCTTTTATATCATCAAAGAGTTGTTGGTCTAATCGAAAGACAAATTCAGGAAACAAATCATCTCCTTCTTCGTTAGCATATTTTATGTCGTCGCTTTGACTATCCGGGTAGTAAGAATGAAAAAAAGCTTCTGTTTTAGCATGTTCTGCGAGAGAAACAATGATAAAATTTGTCATCATATCCCCCATCGTTTTGTAAGCGGGTTTAGCGCTAAGCTCTAAATCAGAATACGGTATTGTAATTTCTTTTTCCCTGTCGGCGAATGCATCAGGGTAGGCTGTTGTTTTTTTAGTGATCAGTCCATTGGGACTAAAAACACAGAATTCGTAAGAATCAAAGACGGCATCCGAAGGGATATAGTCAGAAGTAGGCTTGAAATCGAAATACTCTACAAAAAAATCAATTTCTTTGTTTTTTACGAACTTTAACACAAAAGGAAGAATGAATACGCTTATAAAAACAAATGGAACAAAAATTATTTTTAAAAATTTGTCGTCATTGGTCTTGACTGCTACGACACATAACGAAATAAGGATCGCGAAGCAAACTAAACCATATATCACAAGACCAATATAAACCTTTTTTCGAACAGGGTTTTTTATATAATTTTTTGAGTCATTGGGCAAAAGGACGGGCAGTTCAACAGACATTTTTCTTAACTTTTTTACAGCGAAAGGAATAAAAATACTAATGATGATGAAAACAATAAAAAGTATCGAGCATATAACGGCAGCGGGAATCCTTTCGTTTGTTGTTTTGTTTGCATCGTTTACAGCAAGTCCAATGAGGCAAAGAAGCATCGTTATTGCCAGTATTATAAAAAACAACGTTGCAGAAATCCATTTTTTCAACCTTTATTCTCCGAATCTAATAGGCAAAACTATTAAAAAGTGAAATAAGTACAGGGATATCCCCATCACCCATAGTTTGGCGGACGCTTTTGCATAGCTTTTCAAAGTCATTATACGCTGCCGTAAAAATTTTTTCAACTATGTTTTTCTGCCAATCGGCGCTTCCGGAGGATCCGCTTGCTTGCGTTCCCCTGCCCGCCGGAGTATAATAGTCTCGTTACCGTTATTCAGGAAGCAGGTGTTCCCTTGACAGCATCCCTCAATCAAAACTTTTTACCAATCACCCGGGATGACATGAACCGGCTTGGATGGGATCGGCCCGATTTTGTCCTGGTGACCGGCGATGCGTATGTGGACCATCCCAGTTTCGGAACGGCAATCATTTCAAGAGTCTTGGAACACGCCGGTTATCGGATTGCCATTCTGCCTCAGCCGGATTACAAAAGCAAGATGGATTTCACGCGATTCGGCCGCCCTCGCCTGGGCTTTCTGGTCAACAGCGGCAACATCGACTCCATGGTGGCGCATTATACGGTCTCCAAGAAAAAAAGGAGCTATGACTACTATTCGCCGGGAGGAAAGACGGGAAAACGGCCAGATCGGGCCGTCATCGTCTACTGCAACCGCATCCGGGAAGCCTACGGCGACGTACCCATTATTCTAGGCGGTCTGGAAGCATCCCTTCGGAGGTTCGCCCACTACGACTACTGGGACAACAAAGTGCGACGCAGTATCCTGGTCGACTCCCGGGCCGATATGTTGACTTACGGCATGGGAGAAGCAATCCTGCTTCGTCTTGCAGCGCTGCTGGACAAGGGCATACCCATCCGAAAAATCCGCGATGTCCGCGGAACCGTCTATCTGTGCGGCCGGGATGATCCGGTGTTCTTTGGCACCGCAGGCGGATACGATTACAATCAACTCAAAACCGATAAAAAAGTATACGCTCAGGCATTCGCGGTCCAATACCGGGAACAGGACAGCCAGTACGGGAAAGCGATCATCGAATATTATGATGAAAAAAAGCTGGTGCAAAACCCTCCTATGCCGCCGTTGGAACAGGAAGAACTGGACCAGGTCTACGCCCTGCCCTATACCCGGACCTATCACCCCTCTTATGAGGCGGCGGGCGGCGTTCCTGCCATTCAAGAAGTAGCATTCTCCATCACTCACAACCGGGGCTGTTTCGGCGCATGTAATTTCTGCGCCTTGGCATTTCACCAGGGCCGTTCGGTTCGTTCCAGAAGCATTGCCAGCGTGGTAGAAGAGGCAAAGCTGCTGACGCAGCTGCCGGGCTTCAAAGGATACATCCACGATATTGGCGGACCGACCGCCAATTTCCGCGCCCCAGCCTGTGAGAAGCAGAAAACCCATGGCGTTTGTCCCGATAAAAAGTGCCTGTTTCCCAAGCCGTGTTCCCAATTGAAAGCGGATCACAGCGAATACATCCGGCTTCTGAAGCAAGTGGAGCAGCTTCCCGGCGTAAAAAAGGTATTTATCCGTTCCGGTATCCGTTATGACTATCTTCTGGCGGACAAAGATGAGCAGTTTTTTAAAAAGCTGGTTCGGGATCATGTCAGCGGGCAGTTGAAAGTGGCGCCGGAGCACTGTACCCCCTCCGTCCTGCATTGTATGGGGAAACCGGATATTCAGGTATACGAACGATTCCGGAAACGTTATTTTGAGCTGACAAAAAGCTACAACAAAGAACAATATCTGGTCCCCTATCTGATGTCCAGCCATCCGGGCAGCACGCTGAACGACGCGGTAGAGCTGGCGCTTTACCTGAAGCAAAGCGGTTATCTGCCGGAACAGGTGCAGGACTTCTACCCCACCCCCGGTACGGCCTCCACCGTGATGTTTTATACCGGCCTGGACCCTTTTACCGGAAAGCCGGTCTATGTGCCTTCCTCCTATGAGGAAAAACAGATGCAGCGCGCCCTGCTGCAATGGAACAAACCGGAGTTTGCTCCGCTGGTTCGGAAAGCCCTGCAAGCCTGTGGGCGGACGGAACGGATCGGCTTCGGTCCCGGTTGCCTCGTCCGTCCGGAAACGCCGGTGCGGCAGGATAACACTCGGCAAACAATCTATTCTCCGGCATTGCGCCGGTCCAAATCCAAGAAAAAGAAAGGATCGATCTGATGCGATACATCGATTGTCACGTTCATATTTTCCCTGATGCCGTAGCGCCAAAGGCGGTTGGCCGCCTAGAAAAAATCTCCGGCATTACACCGTGTACCGACGGAACATTGTCCGATACTCTCCGTAAAATGGATCAGTGCGGCATAGATGCGTGTTTTAGTTTGAATATCGCGACAAGCCCTTCCCAGCAGACCAAAATCAACGACACCGCAGCGCAGATCAACCGGCAATACGCCGGAAGAATCATGTCCTTTGGTTCCGTCCATTTTTTGGCCGACAACGCACTGGAGGAAGTAGAACGCATCAAAAAACTGGGAATCCAAGGAATCAAAATGCATCCGGACTACCAGGAATTTTTTGTTGACGATCCGCGCTTGTTTCCCATCTATGAGGCGTGCGCCCAGTGGAATCTTCCAATCGTTTTTCATGCCGGCTGGGATTGCTACAGCCCCGACGTCATTCATGCTCCGCCGGAAAAAAGCGCGGTGGTAGCCAAAACGTTTCCTCATTTAAAAATCGTACTGGCACATTTGGGCGGGCTGCTCCAATGGGAGGCGGTCCGCGACCACATCGCCGGTTTGGAAAACGTATACCTGGATACGGCAATGGCATCTCATTTCGCCCTGCCTTCGGACCTGGCGCTTTCCATTCTGAACAAGCATCCCAAGGAAAACATCCTGTTGGGCAGCGACTGTCCTTGGGAAGACCCTGCCCAGTCCATCGCCTATGTAGAAGCATTGCCCATTGGCAGCACGTTTCAGGAACGCATCTTCCATCAAAACGCGGAGGAACTGCTGCAAGGGAGTTAGCGATTCTTCGCCCGGTCTCTGTGGATTCTGCTGGTAAGGTGCAGCCCGGCCATTCCGCTGATGCTCCCCAACAGCAGACCCGTGAGCAGCAAAGTCAAAATGTCTTTATCCAGGTAGACCCGATTCTCCAAAATCCAGCGAACCACCATCATGACCGACATGTAGAGCAAACCAACCAGACTGCCGTTAAACCATCCGCTGTTCTTGGACCCGGCCGTTGACAAAAAAGAAGCCAGCACAACACTAACAATTACCGTAGCCAGCAAAGCCGGAGATAAGTATTCTTCCGGAAAATCCGTCAGCATCATGGCTGCGGATAAGATGATGAAGACAGGAATGGTGATGAGGAGCGAGGACAAAATACCCCGCAGCAAATAATACCACCTGGAGCGGCCGCCGACAGCACGGTACCGCGCCGCATGATTTTTCTTTCTTACCGAACGCTGCATACAACAACATCCTCCCTAAGATTCTTCATAGCAATACATATGTTTTCGATTGTCAAAACATACCATCCGGCTAAATTTCCCCTCAGCCAATTGAAGAGTTCACCCGGATTTGTTATACTGTTCTACAAGGTACCGAAACGGTGACGCCTTGTCAGCCGGACAAAACGCGGCAACATTCATTCTACTGCTCGGGAGGGCTTCTTAATGAAAAAAGTGCTGAAAATACTGCTGTTTCTTCTCCTTTTCCTGATCGCCGCCTACGCCGTTCTTCTCATACCGCCGGTTGATCGCTGGCTGACAGAAAAAGCCAAAAACCTTTCTATCCAAAATACCGGCCGGACGTACATCATCCGAGAGGAAGACTGGGAATTGCCTAACCCGGATACCTATCTGACCTACCTGAAAAACCAGCGGTTGTTTCTTCTTCAGGAAGGAACCTCTATCGATATCACTCCGCCGGACGTTTCGATCGATGCCGGGGAAAACGCAGAGGCCATCCCCGCCGCCCTGCGTCAAAAGAGAAACAGCCAGGTTTCCCCAAACGGAACCTGTTTCTATTATCTCTTGCCGCAGGACGATACGCAAACCCTATATTGTGCCAACCTGGAAACACATCAGGTTACCAAGCAGGCCTCCCGGGTGGATAGTTTCCTCGTACTGTCCGACGGTTCGCTTCTGCTGGCTTGCGGGTACCAATATGCCAACTCCTTGCTTCTCCGAACAGCACAGGGGGACATTCCTTTGGCGGAAAATGTATCCGCTTATGTTCTTCCGAAAAACGATACCATTCTTTTGCTGACAAATGACGGCATCCTATTAAGCTATACCATCAGTCAGGGGCTCAAAAAACAGTTGGATACAGAAGTATCCTCCTTATCCGTTCCCTACCGGAACGGACCGGAAGGACTCGTCTTCTACTATGAGAAAAAAGATGGCCTTTACCGGTATGCCGATGGCGGCCGCCTGTCGCTGAGTCATCTTCCGGTTTCCACAATGCCTTCCGCCATGTTCTCCGCCAAAACAGACGGTCTTGTTTATTACTATTATCAAGAGGAACAGGTCCTTTATGGAGAACGGAACGGCGCCATGGAATTGCTGTTGGATCAGGTTAGCGCCATCTTCCAGTATGATAGGGAGAAAGACTGTTTTTTGCTGGCGGCGGACAACCGGCTTTGTCTGGCCACGTATTCCGGGCAAAACAAACCGGAGCTGGAACAACTTGTCAAACTTGGCGGAAAATACAGCGGCGATCCCGATTTTGTGCGGCAGCATCTGGCGGTATGGACGGACGATTTTCAGACCATCTACGTGAGCCGGCTAACCGGACTCTCCTGGGTCTGGAACAAATGGAACGCAGGCAGCTGGATGAATCGGCACAGCCGGTTCCGGTATCATCTGACCGTTTTGAAGAAACAGTCCGGGTCCTGGGAGAGCACCGCCATCAAAGAAACCGATTCGGTTATCCTTCATACCGGCGCTTTTTTGTCGGATGTCTCTCAAGACGGCCTATTTCTGGCCAATGGCTATGACCAATACCGGCAGATTTCTTTCTTACTTGGTCTGGCAGAGGAAGACAAGGCATTTCAGTTTTTTTATTCCACACCCCGACCGGCAGGACAGATGCTGACTTATGTTTATCAAGAAGAACGGCTTTACTGTCTTTCTGATACGGCCTTCTGTCTTCAGGAAGAAACAGGCGAACGCAAAGAGCTTTTGCATGGTACATTTCAGCTCTTCCAGCAGAGAGGAAACCTCTATCTTATCAAAAAAACAGACTATGGAGTTGCCTTATATCGTCTGAAGCTGGGCGCACTGGAACAGCTTGTTCAGGAAGCGATCCTGGAATAACGCAGATGTCATTTCAGCGGCAGTCCTTCTATCAAAAAAGCACCCCAAAAGGGATGCCGGCACAAACGGAGCGATGCATCGATTCATCACTCAAAGCTTTCGGAAGACGCCCACCACTTTACCCAAGATAATCAATTCTCTGACATAGATTGCTTTCAAATAACGATTCTCCGGCTGCAGGCGGAAGCAATCCCGTTCCTTGTAAAACGTTTTTACCGTTGCCTCATCTTCCAGCAGGGCTACCACGATATCTCCATCTACCGCGCTGTTCTGCCGTCGCACCAAAATATAGTCACCGTCTAAAATACCGGCCTCAATCATGCTGTCGCCCGATACATGCAGCATGAACAGTTCACCGCCGGCGGCAAAATCCTCCGGAACCGGGAACGTTCTCTCAATATTCTCCACCGCCAAAATAGGAGCGCCTGCCGTTACTTTCCCCAAAACCGGAACCTGCAGCACATCCGCTACGGATTCCGTCTGTTTCAGAAGCGGATTCACGACGCTCTTGGTACCGGTTAGCCGAATCCCTCTGGTCTTGGAATCATCCCGCTCAATATAGCCTTTTTTCTCTAAGGCTGCCAAATGGGAAAACACCGTCGAAGACGAATTCAAACCGACGGCTTTGCACATTTCACGGATGGAAGGCGGATATCCTTTTTCTTTAATCGAATCTTCAATAAAATCCAAAATTTCCTGCTGCTTCGGAGATGGTGTCAGTTTCGATTTGTTGGCCATCACAATTCCTCCCAAAAAGTTTATAGGACAATAATACCACAAGCAGCAGGAAAAAGCAAACTTTTGTTTCTATTTCCGAGAAAGAGCACGAGCTTTTTTGCGATCATTGTTTTGAACCGCTGTTGTACAGTTCATCCAATAGTCTGCCTAGAGGATCCCGCTTGGAAGGAATCGTTTCCTGGGCAGGCTGTTTCGGTTCCGGCCCGGAGGAAGAAAAAACATCTGCGATTTCCGGCAGTTTTTTGGGTTCCTCTTTGGCAGCTTCTCCGGGCGCCGTCCCCGCGGACAATACCTGATCCAAAGACTTGGCAAAATCCAACTCCGATACCACAGCGGCCGCTGAGGGTAAAGAAACCTCCGGCAGCTCCTTCGCTGGTTCCGGCGGCATCTCTTCCGGAACTTCGGACGCTTCCCCTTCGGCCGGTTCTGCGGCAGAACCGGAATCCAGATCGGAAATCTCTCCCTCCGGCGCGCTTGGCTCCTCCGAAACATCATCAGGCTGTTCGAACCTTACTTCGTTCAGCAACGCGTCCAAAAACACCGGTTCCTCGGACATCGCCTCGCCTGCCCTCTGACGCGGTACCGAGCTTCGAGCCGTCAAACCATATGCCGCGGGAAGCATCAGACAAGCCAGCATCGGCATATGCCAAGTCACAGCCGGCTCACGAAGAAAGAGATAAAAAAGAGTCCCCGCCACCGAGTAGCAAACGGCAGGTAACGCATCGGCTCTCGTCCGGCGAACCAGCCGTCCCACGCCTATACAAGCGCACAGCAGAACAAACCAATAGAATAACTGGAAGAAATATCTGCCGATAGAATGATTCCAGAACAGCTCCCCCTGCCACAGCAGGCCGGCCTGTTCATCCAAAAGCCAAAAAACCTGATTCCAATCGGCAGCGGGCAGCGACACAAACTGCCAATGAGGCAGCGGCCATACACCGCTCACCCACCGGACAACACCAACCGCAGCGGCGCCGGAAACAAGCAACCCTGCCAGAAATAGAAAAAACAAGATGACACCGGAATGCGCCTTGTCCAGCTCATTTGCCAGTCCCGACCTCTTCCGAAGGAGAAAAAACAAAAAAAGTCCGGGTAATACCCAAACAAAACCAAACCAAATCCAGACAGCACCGACACAGCACAGCGAAGAAAGCAACGTCCAAATCAACGCCGCACGGAAAGATTTGGCATAGTATGCCTCCAGAACACACATCATCACCGCTAGCAACAACGTTTCGCCGAGAGCCACCAGAATGTCGCCTCTGGCAAAAAAAAGCTGGGCGGGCCACAAGGCATACAAGGCAGCCGCAACCAGTCCTTCCCGAGACGCCCAGATCCGCGATGCGCTCCGGTAAAGACAAAGACAGCCTGACAATCCGCAGGCCAGCAGCACGGCGCTCTGCCAAACCAGCCAATCCGTATAAATAGAAGGAAGGATCAGCAGCCGTATCCAGATAGACACAGCGGAGATCAACAGAAGCAAATAGAGGGGAGAAGCGGCTTTTGTTACCAGTTTCTTCCGCTGAAGAAGCAAATGAAAGACGCCATACAAACAAACCGCGGTTAAAAATCCGAGCAAAGGAGATACATCAACAGCCTCCGCTCCCGGGCCGGTTAACGCTTTCACAAACAAGAATACCAATGTGAAAAAAGAAATAGCAAAAATGCCCTTGCTGCCGGTTTGCCTCCACCCTGATTCCTTCATATGCTGCCTCCATAGCCGTATCTTTTGTAACAACGTTTGGTCGTAATGATTCCGGATTTCAGTTTATCATACAACGATTGTTTTCTCAACCTCTTTTTTTAAACGCCCACAGCTTATTCATAAAAAAGTTTACCAGCGTCGTAATCGGCAGGGCGACGATCTTAGCCAGCAGCTTGGGAATGCCAAAAAAATCCACCAGCAGCCACATCAGCAGATAGGATAAAACACAAAATAACACGAACGTTACCACAAAGCGAGGCAGCGACCGGCTGGTTCTTCGCTCTGCATTTCGAAACACCCACCTGCTGTTCCACAAATAGCTGTTGACCCCGCCGGCGATATCGCCCAACAGATTCGCCGCGGTGTAATACATACCCAGCACCACCAGCAGCGCATATACGCCGTAGCTGATCAGGGAGTTCATGCCTCCCACAAAACAAAATAGAATAAATTGCTTATACTTGTTAAACAGTTTTTTGATCGTCTCCATGCTGTATCACTTTTCCCAATTCAATTTTTGCCGCTCTTCCCGACTCCCGCCGTCTCCTCGCAGCGTCTCCAGCAAATGCCGGAAATCCGCCGGCAAGGGGGCCTCAAATGTCATTTCCCGGCCGCTTACCGGATGACGCAGGCACAACTGCCACGCGTGCAGGGCTTGTCCGGTCATTCCCCGTCCGTCCCGTTTTCCGTACACCGGGTCGCCCACCACAGGATGCCCAATATAAGCCAAATGTACCCGGATTTGATGCGTACGTCCGGTTTCCAGCCGGCACTCCAGAAGAGTACAATCGGAAAAACGCTCCAGTACGGTAAAATGAGTAACCGCCGGTTTTCCCTGTTTGAGATTGACACTCATTTTGATCCGGTCCGCCGGGTGTCTGCCAATGGGCGCGCGGACGGTCCCGCTGTTCTCCTCGAAACCCCCTTCTGTCAGAGCCAAATACCGCCGGGCCATCTGATGCGTTTTTAACTGTTCACACAGGCCCAGATGAGCGGTGTTGCTTTTGGCTACCGCCAGCAAACCGGTGGTATCCTTATCGATCCGATGGACGATACCGGGACGGCGCACACCGTTAATATCTGAGAGATCACCGCAGTGATAGAGCAGCCCGTTGACAAGTGTCCCGCTCACGTTTCCCGGCGCCGGATGCACCACGCGGCCCCGTTCTTTATTCAGAACGATGAGGTCACGATCCTCATAAACAATATCCAGCGGGATATTTTCCGGTTGGACCTCCAATGACGCCGGTTCCGGAAGGCAAACACAAACCCGATCGCCGGCTTTCCCTTTATAATTGCCCTTCCCGGCCTGATCGTTGACGAAAACGCAGCCGTCTGCGATCAGCTTTTGAACAAAGCTTCTGGTACGGGATTCGCCTTGATCCGTCAGCCAGGACGTTAGGAATACATCCAGCCGGACGCCCTGCCCGAATCCTTCCGCCAACACACAGGAAAGCACCGGACGCGTCTCGTCGGTTTGTTCCTCCAACCAATCAGACATGAGGATCCTCACCTTTCGATCCCTCTGCCGGCGGCTCCGCATCCTTTTTGCGGCGCAGGCTTCTTGTCGTCTTTCGAAGCAAACAATTCGGTTTCAGCAGCTCCATACCGTCTTTGTGGACAAACAGCAAAAAGATAATCATGAGAAAACAACCTATCACAATACACGAATCTGCCAGATTAAAGGCGGGGAACTCATATTGGGATACATAAAAGCGCAAATAATCCACCACATAGCCAAGCCGGACCCGATCAATCAGATTTCCCAACGCGCCGCCCAGGATTAAGGAAAGGGAGACGCAGAGGAGTTTGGGTTTCACCGCCGCCATCAGGTACAGCAAAATCAGACACGCAATGCCGGTAAAAATCGAAAGGACAACTGTTTTATCGGAGAACAACCCCCATGCCGCCCCCGTATTCCGCCAGTTTACCAAATCAAAAAAACCGGGAATAACCGTCAAATTTCCTCCATAAGACAGTTCGGAACTGATCGCCCACTTGATCAGCTGATCCGCTGCTACCAGCAATGCCGCAATCAAATAAAAAACAAAAACCATATCATCTCTCCACTTTCTGTTTTCAACAAGTCTATCTTAACAAAAGCTCACGCTTTTGTATAGAGATACCAGGACGAAAAAGCCGCCAGCGGATTCCAGCAATACATAGACTGCCGGCCCGTCCCCAGAATGGAAGAACGAACTACCAGCATTTCCTGACGCAGGTATAAACCGATCAGAGGCAGATCCTGATTCAATATCCGCCGAGCATCCAGCAATGCTGCGGCGCGCTCGTCCAGATCCGCCCCCTGGGCGGCCCTGGAGAAACAGCCGTTCAGCTCAGCGTTCGCATAGCCATTCCAATTATATCTGCCCTCTGCAGTAAAAATCGCTTCCAGTTCGGGCCAATTTCCCAAGGTTAACTGCATCACAGCGAAATGGTAAGAACCATTTAACAGCGTTTCGCTCCACTCTTCTGCCGGTACCACGATAATGTCCAATAAGATTCCAGCCTTTTTCAACTGCTCTCCCACCGCTTTTGCCGCAGTGCAGAGTTCTCTGCTGTCAGCCGGAGCAATGCAGGACAACGTTAAGGGGTTCTTCAGACCGGTATCCCCGACAGGATACCACAGCTTATCCTCCCCGCTGCGGACATATCCGGCTTGGCTCAGCAGCTCCGCCGCCGCCTGTTCATCCGCGCTCGCGTGGGAGGCCGCCTCCCCCCAATAATAGGTTTCCGGAAGCGCCGGCCAATCAGAAGCAATGCCGTTTCCCGCTACCGTGTAATTCACCAAGGCGTTCTGATCCAAACAAGAGCGAAGCACATGGCGCATGGTAAGGGAAAGACCGCCTTCTCCCAGATTAGGCAATAGATAAGTAAAAGACCTTCCCGCGTACTTATATACCTGATACCCCGGTTTCCTGCCATATTTTACGCCATGCTCTCCATACATCAGCAAAACATCGGCATCAGACCGGCATTTTTCCTGTTCATTGGCAAAGGAAATCAATTCAAACCCATCCAGGAAAGGCGAATCTCCCCAAAACGAGGGATTGCGCTGAAAAGACAAGCGATCGCTTCCCGTTCCCGCGTACCGGTAACGTCCGGTTCCCACCGGAACCTGTCCTACCGAGGCATAAGAGGATTGCGGCAAAATAGGAAAGGCCAATTTCCCGGGAAACGAGATATCCCGTTTGAGCAAGGTAAAGCGAACGGCCTTTTCCTCCAAAACCGTACAGCTGGAAACATCTTGCAAATTGGCGGCATATAGTCCGCCCTCCGACAAAATACGATCCGCTGTGCTTTTGACATCGGCAGCTTGAAATAGGGAGCCGTCGTGCCAAACCACGCCCTCCCGCAGCGTAACATCCCAGGTCAGTCCCTGATCCGGAGTCTGCCAATCCACAGCCAGCGCGCTCTGAGGAATCTGCGCATAGTCCAGCGACACCAAGGAATCGTACACCAGCCACATAATCTGCTTCACATCTTCGCTATTGGTAAAAAGAGGATTCAGCGTATCATACTGCGAGATACCAAAGGTAACGATACCGCCCTGTTCCTCTTCCCCTGCCGAAGGAAGAAGGTCCTCCGGGTTCGGAGTCATCAGCGGAATACGAGTCCCCATCGGCAGGCCATAATAGCCCGTACAGCCTGACAACAAAACGACCAAAAACGCGCAGCAAATCAGCCTGGCACAACGTCCGAAAAAAAAGGATCTTCCCCTGTCACAGAAAAAGGACCGGCCTGCCATCAGGGAATCCCTCCTTCCCGCAGAGCAATGACGCCGGCCATCGCCCCCGTTCGGCCCTTATCCCTCCGGTGAGAAAAATACCGATCCGGCCGGCACGCCGTACAAATAGGAGCAACGGAAATATTTTCTGGCGGAACCCCTGCTTCACACAGCGTAGCACAGACAAAATCGGGCAGGGAAAGAAACCATTTATCCATCTGATCAGGATGCGACCGGCAATACCGGACATCCGTCATCCGTTCCGGAAAACTTTGCCGGAATGGATCCCATACCTCTTTGCCTACTTCAAAGCACTCCTGTCCGATAGAAGGACCAATGGCAACCAGCAGCGAGGCCGGATCCGTACGATACTGCCTTATCATAACCTCCACCATCTTCGCTGCGATTCTTCCCACCGTACCTTTCCAACCGGAATGAGCCATCCCCACCGCCCGGCGCACCGGATCCCAGAAAAAAACAGGCACACAATCCCCATGAATGGTGCAAAGCGGGATATTCGGGCAATCGGTTACCATACCGTCGTATGCTCCCGGACTTTCCCGAACCACACCTTGCCCTTTCTGCTCTTCCGTTACCACCAGAACACGATTGCCATGCACCTGTGTCACACTCACCATGGAGTCGAAGCAAAGTCCCAGGGAAACGGCCGCACGCCGAAAATTCTCCCGGACGTTTTCCGGTTGGGCTTCCCGTTTGAAGCTTAAATTCAACGTATTGCAGGGCGGTTCAGAAACGCCGCCCATTCTGGAAAAAAAGCCGTGCACCAACTCCGGCCAGGCCGAAAAAGCATCAAATTGCAGCCATTCTATTCCATACGAATTATCACAGACATAATGGTACAAAGCGCATCCTCCCGGTTCCTATCCGGGCAGCAAAGGCCCGGCAAACAAATTGCAGGAATATTATAGCATACTCTTCCCGGAAAAACAAAATTTTCCCGTTCCCCGGACTCTGCCGGAATTGAAAAAAGCACCGTGCCGAATCGGCACGGTGCTCATCTGTCACAGAAAGAAGTGCTGCTTTAACCCGCATAAGAACGGGATTGTCTCGGTTCCACTACCAAACGGATGGCGGTCCGCTCTTCTCCGTCGATGTAAATATCAGTAAACGCCGGTATACATACCAATTCAATCCCTGCTGGCGCCAAAAACCCTCTGGAAATTGCCACTGCCTTTACTGCCTGATTCAACGCTCCTGCTCCGATCGCCTGGATTTCGGCTCCGCCTGTCTCTCTCACTACACCTGCCAGCGCACCTGCCACAGAATTTGGATTTGATTTTGCTGAAACTTTTAAAACATCCATGTATGTACCTCCTAAAATATTTTTTAGGGTTTAATCATACATCATCCGAGACGAAATCACACTATTTCCCGAAATATTTTTGTTTTTCAAAAGAACCGTTTTGTTTTTCTATTTATTTAACGTACTTTTCTCTCCTTCCTTTTCCATGTTATGGGATTTTATTTCCCACGGTGGTATTCATCAATTAACTCTTTCATTATTTCCCATATTCCCCGACTCGAACAGTTGTTTCTTTCAAGGGTCAAAAAACTGAATTCGCTGGATACGGCTCGCCACACCGCTGCACTCATCTACTTCCACCACCACGGCATTCACCTGACCACGACCCTTGGCCGGCTCAAAACGGACGGGAACACAGTCCACGAACTTTTTCAAAACCAGCTTGGGGTTCATGCCAATTACGCCATCCGCGGGACCGGTCATTCCCACATCGGAAAGATAGGCTGTCCCACCCGGAAAGATCCGCTCGTCTGCGGTTTGTACATGAGTATGCGTCCCCAGTACAGCGGAAACCATGCCATCCAGATAATACGCCATCGCGTATTTTTCCGACGTGGCTTCCCCATGGAAGTCCAGTATGATAACCGGCGTTTCCTCCCGCATTTCTAAAATGCAATCCACCGCACAGGAAAACGGATTATCGGAAGGATCCATAAACGTCCTTCCCTGCAAATTGAGAATTCCGACTTTTCCTTTCGCGCATTCTGCAATAGCAAACCCTCTTCCCGGTAAATTCCGGGAGAAATTGGCCGGACGGACAATCCGGTAGTCCGAAAGGAACGTCATGATACTGCTGTTATTCCAGGTATGATTCCCCATCGTAATATAATCTACGCCGCTACGATACAGACTCTCGGCGCAGGATAAAGACAGTCCCTTTCCATGAGAAGCATTCTCGCCGTTGGCAATGCAAAAATCAATATGATATTCCTCTTTCAGCCGCCCGCAGTGCTTCGACAGCATTTCCCTTCCGATTCCGCCGCTCACATCGCCGATAAATAAAATATTCAAAAGTTTCCCCTCCATGTACAAAAAAGACGATGTCATACAATTCTTTCCAATTGTACAAGATCGTCCTTTTTCTTATTTTGCGTATTCGACCGTCCTGGTTTCCCGAATGATCGTCACCTTGATCTGTCCGGGATATTCCATTTCATCTTCGATTTTCTTCACGATTTCCCTGGCTTTCAAAACCATATCGTCGTCAGAAACATTTTCCGGTTTCACCATAATGCGAATTTCACGGCCTGCCTGAATAGCAAATGTTTTTTCCACCCCGCTAAACGAGTTAGCAATTGCCTCCAGCTGCTCCAGCCGTTTGATATACGATTCCAACGTCTCTCTCCGGGCGCCCGGCCTTGCCGCGGAAATCGAGTCCGCCGCCTGAACCAGAACCGCTACGATTGAGTTGGGCTCTTCATCGCCGTGATGCGCCATAATAGCGTTGACCACTTCCGCGGATTCTTTGTATTTTCTCGCAATATCCGCGCCGATGGTAATATGGGAACCTTCCACTTCGTAATCGATTGCCTTGCCAATATCATGGATTAAGCCGGCCCGCTTTGCCAATGTAACATCCACACCCAACTCCGCCGCCATAATCCCGGCCAGTCTGGAAACTTCGATGGAATGAATCAGCACGCTCTGCCCATAGCTTGTCCGAAATTTCAAGCGGCCCAACAATTTCACGATCTCGGGATGCAAACCATACACACCGGTTTCGTATGTAGCGTTCTCACCCTCCTGCCGGATCACATTGTCCACTTCTTTCTTGGCTTTCTCCACCATCTCTTCGATCCTGGCCGGATGAATCCTCCCGTCCAGAATCAGCTTTTCTAACGCAATTCGTGCAACTTCACGACGAATCGGGTCAAAGCTGGATAGAATAACGGCCTCCGGCGTATCATCGATAATCAAATCCACTCCGGTTAAAGTCTCCAGCGTACGGATGTTCCGCCCTTCCCGTCCGATGATTCTGCCTTTCATGTCGTCATTCGGCAACGTCACCACCGATACGGTCGTCTCGGAAACATAGTCCGCCGCGCTTTTCTGAATCGCAGTCGCGATGATCTCTCTGGCTCGGGAAGAAGCTTCTTCCTTCATTTTCGCTTCATAGTCCTTGATCATCGCTACCGTCTCATGCCGAATTTCATTTTCAACGTTCATTAGCAGATATTCCTTCGCCTCTTCCCGGCTGAGTCCGGAGATTCTCTCCAGTTCCTGCACTTGCCGGTCAAACGTTTCCCGGATCTGGACCTCTACCTTTTGCACCTCCTGCAACCGATTGTCCAGCTGCTCGTCCCGCTGCTCCAATGCTTCCTGTTTCTTCTCGAGACTCTCTTCCTTTTGGATCAAGCGTCTCTCGTTACGTTGAATCTCATTGCGTCTTTCCTTAATTTCCCTCTCCAGTTCAATTCTGCTTTTGTGAATCTCTTCTTTGGCGGAAAGCAAGTACTCTCTCTTTTTGTTCTCGCCTTCTTTGACCGCCTCACCGATCAATCGTTTACTTTCCGATTCCGCGCTTTCAAAAACAGCTTCAGCTTCCGTCTTCCTGTGTTCGTAGCCTTTTTTGTAAGCCCTTCTGTTGGAAATCAACCAACAAACAGCGCCTGCAGCCAAGGCGGAAATTAAGGGGATAATGATTCGTAGAAAAATATCTGGCATCAAATACTTCCCCTTTCCTATTAAGTTATCAAAGTACTATAAAATTAAAATACTTAAAATTATACCAAGAATTATTTTAATAAATCTTGGACGAAATGTCAAGCGTCAAATACTCTTCTTTAGTAATAAAATAGAACAAAAAATCAAAAAGGAGCTTCTCGATGGAGAGAAGCCCCTGTAATCTCACAAATCCGAACCGCAAATCAACAGATCAATGGATCACACGCAAACGAATGATTCCGGGAACCGCCAAAACAGACTGGACTACCGCATCCGGCAAATTGTCGTTGGCATCAAAAATCGTATACGCCATATCCTTCTTGGATTTGCTGATCATGTTATCAATGTTGATGTTCGCATTGGAAAACGCGGTGGACAAAACCGACAACATGCTGGGAATGTTCTCGTGGATTACGCAAACCCGTGTGGCTCCCTCTCTGGGAATATCCACATCCGGGAAATTCACGCTGTTGCGGATGCTTCCTTTTTCAATATAGTTCTTCAGCTCCTTTGCCGCCATCACCGCACAGTTGCTTTCCGATTCCGGCGTAGACGCGCCCAAGTGCGGAATACAAATGGTGTTCGGCATGGACAACGTCTCCTCAGAGGGGAAATCCGTGATATGCTTTGCAACCTTGCCGGAACGCAATGCCTCTTTCATGTCCTCATTGTTGACGACCTCGCCTCGGGACAAATTGATGATCCGAACGCCGTGCTTCATGGAATCCAATGCCTCAGAATTGATATAATTTTTGGTAGCCGGCGTCAAAGCCACATGGATCGTAATATAATCACAGTTTTCATAAATGTCTTTCAGGGAATCTGCTTTTTTTACAAAACGGGACAAGCCCCAGGCAGCATCCACCGAAATATAAGGATCGTAGCCATAAACCTCCATGCCCAGATGATGCGCCGTATTGGCTACCATAACGCCGATGGCGCCCAAACCAATGATCCCCAGCTTCTTGCCCTCGATCTCCGGACCCGCAAATTGCGACTTTCCTTTCTCCACTGCCTTGCCCAGATCCGGCGTACCCTGCAAAGACTTCGCCCACTCGATTCCGCCCACGATATCCCGGGAGGCCAGAAGGAGAGAGGCCAGCGCCAGTTCCTTTACCGCGTTCGCATTGGCGCCAGGTGTATTAAACACCACAATACCATTTTCCGAACAGCGGTCAATCGGGATGTTGTTCACGCCGGCACCCGCCCTGGCAATCGCCAGCAATTCTTTATTGAAGGGCATATCGTGGAGCGACGCGGAACGCACCAATATTCCGGCAGGATGTTCCACGCTATCACTCACCGTATAATTTCCGTTATTAAACACCTCTACGCCCACCGGAACAATTTTATTCAGTAACTTAATCTCGTACATCGTACACCTCGTTTCCCCACCGAACAGACGCCCGGAGCCAGGAACCACATTCGGTGGAGAAATGGAACTGGCGGCAAACCGGAGACGCAAAAGACCGGATTCCGCTGGGAACCAAGTCTCTTCTACTCACATTACGCTTATTACGCTTTCTTTTGTTCTGTTTCAAAGGCCTTCATAAAATCCACCAATGCTTGTACGCCTTCCAGCGGCATAGCATTGTAAATGGAAGCACGCATTCCTCCAACGGAACGATGGCCCTTTAAATTGACCAATCCGCAAGCAGCTGCTTTCTTCACGAACACTTTATCCAGCTCCTCGTCTCCCGTGACAAACGGAATGTTCATGAAGGAACGATCCTCTCCCTGAACGGTAGCTTGAAACAAAGAGGATGCATCCAAATAATCGTACAGAAGAGCCGCCTTTTGATGGTTGATCTTCTCAATCTCCGCAATACCGCCTAGATCGCGCAGCCACTCCAGTACCAATTTACAAACATAAATAGCAAACGTGGGCGGCGTATTATACATGGATCCATTCTTATCATGGATATCGTACCGGAACATCGTTGGCGTATTCTCCCTCTGCCGGCCGATCAAATCTTTCCGAACGATCACCACCGTCAGACCGGCAGGCCCCATGTTCTTCTGTGCGCCGGCAAAAATAAGCCCATACCGGGACACATCGACCTCTTCCGATAAAATACACGAAGACATATCCGATACCAACGGCACCGCCCCGGTTTCCGGCAAATGAGCAAAACGTGTGCCGTAAATCGTATTGTTGGAACAGATATAAAAATAATCGGCGTCTGGCGTGAAAGCCGCTGGGTCCAGCTTTGGTATATAACTATACGTGCGATCCTTGCTGGAGGCAACCACATTAACCTTACAATATTTTGACGCTTCCTCGTTGGCTTTGGACGCCCATTGCCCGGTCAAAACCAAGTCGATCTTCCCGCTTCCATTGGCAAGATTCAAAGGAATCATCGCAAACTGAGAGGACGCTCCTCCCTGTAAAAACAGGACGGAATAATTGTCGGGAATGTGCATGAGCTCTCTAAGAAGGGCTTCGGTCTCATCAATGATGGCTTGATACGCGCCGGAACGATGACTCATTTCCATGACGGACATTCCTGTGTCCCCATAACAAACCAGCTCGCTCTGCGCTTTTCGTAATACACTTTCGGCGATCACCGAAGGTCCTGCTGAAAAATTATAAACCCGTTCCATCTGCCTACCTCCAAGAATAAAGTACCGTCAAATTATACAACAACCGGAAAACTCCGTCAATCAGCAAACATATTTTTACAGGGACGCAGCTCGAAGCGTATTCTGAAGCAGCATGGTAATGGTCATGGGACCCACTCCGCCCGGTACCGGCGTGATGCTTCCGCACACGGCAGATACGGACGCAAAATCCACGTCGCCGCACAGCTTGCCATTCTCATCCCGGTTCATCCCCACGTCAATTACCACGGCGCCTGGCTTCACATACTCGGCGGTAATCATCTTCGCCCGGCCGATCGCCACCACCAGGATATCCGCCCGCCGACAAACCTCCCGCAGGTTTCTTGTACGGGAATGGGCCACCGTTACCGTACCGTTCGCTGCCAGCAGCAGCATAGCCATGGGCTTTCCCACAATATTGCTTCGACCTACTACCACGCATTCCTTTCCGGAAATCTCCGTCCCGCTTTCCCGGATCAGCTCCAGAATACCGGCCGGCGTACAAGGAAGAAAATCCGGGGCTCCGGTAAAAAGCTTCCCTGCGGAATAAGGATGGAAGCAATCCACGTCTTTCTGCGGACTGATGCGTTCGATGGCCTTTTGCTCGGAAATCTGTTTCGGAAGCGGGAGCTGAACCAAAATACCGTGTACCGACCCATCCTTGTTCAGCCGGTCGATCAGCGCAAACAGCTCTTCTTCTGTTGTTTCTTCCGGCAGCGCAAACTCCAGAGACCGCATACCGACTTCCTGGCAAGCCTTTTTCTTATTGTTCACATACACCCGGGAAGCAGAATTGTTTCCTACAATGATGACGGCCAGGCAGGGATCAATTCCCTTTTCTTTCAGACCCGCCACCTGCTGCGCGATACCGCTCCGAACCGTTCCCGCCACTTTCTTTCCGTCCAGAATTACTGCGCTCATCTGATTTCATCACTCCTCATAATTCATTCTATCTACCAATACCTGCCGGGGATTGCTTCCGTCCTTCCCGCCAATGATCCCGCGTTCTTCCATCTGATCGATCAAGCGAGCAGCGCGGTTATAGCCGATCCCCAACCGTCTCTGTAAAAAGGATGCCGATATCTGTTTCAGCTCCATCGCAATTTCAATGGCCTCTGGAAGGAGCTCGTCCCCCTCGTTTTTACCACCGGTCTTCTTGTTGTTTGTCTCCAGAAGAACAGAAGAGTTGACTTCTTCGATCATGGATTCGTCATATTCCGGTTCTCCGGTTTTCTTCAAGAACTCCACCACCGACTCGACTTCTTTATCCGATACGAACGCCCCCTGCACGCGGGTAGCCTTCATACTGCCTACCGGATAGAAAAGCATGTCCCCTCTTCCCAGCAGTTTTTCCGCTCCGGCGGCGTCCAAAATCGTCCGGGAGTCAACCTGAGAGGCCACCTTAAATGCAATCCGGGACGGGATATTGGATTTGATCAAGCCAGTGATGACATCCACGGAAGGCCGCTGCGTTGCTACCACCAAATGCATTCCGGCCGCCCTGGCTTTCTGCGCAATCCGGTTGATGGAAGTTTCCACGGCATCCCGGGCGACCATCATCAAATCCGCCAGTTCATCAATTATGATAACGATCCGCGGCATTTTTTCCAATCCCTGTTCTTTCGCGTACTCATTGTATGACGCAATATCCCGCAGATTGTGTTCCGCAAACAGCCGATACCGGTTCTCCATCTCCTGCACCGCCCACGACAATGCCGCAGCAGCCTTTTTCGGCTCCGTTACCACGGGGATATGAAGATGCGGAATGCCGTTGTAAATGCCTAGCTCCACCACCTTGGGATCCACCAGGATCAGCCGCACATCCTTAGGCGACGATTTGTACAAAATGCTCATAATCAGACAATTTACGCAGACACTTTTACCGGACCCTGTGGAGCCGGCAATCATCAAGTGGGGCATTTTAGCGATATCCGCCACAATGGGTTCACCGGAAATATCGTATCCCAAGCAGATGGCCAAAGCGGAACGCTGGTTTAAAAAAGCTTTGGATTCTATGATTTCCCGCAAATAGACCATTTGGACATCTTTGTTGGGAATCTCGATGCCGATGGCGGCCTTTCCCGGAATCGGCGCTTCGATTCGGATCCCCGGAGCGGCCAGATTCAGCGCAATGTCATCTGATAAATTTTTAATTCGGCTTACTTTCACGCCGGAATGAGGCTGCAGTTCAAACCTTGTCACAGAGGGGCCTCTGGAAATGTGAATCACCTTGGCAGCAATGCCAAAGCTCTGCATCACATCCTCCAGCTGTTTTGCCGTATGCACAGCGCTGGCTGCTCTTTCCTCGGAAACGGCATCCTGTGTGGAAGGATTGGCCGTCAAGAGAGAAAACGGCGGACGAATGTCACAGAAATCATCCCGCTGCTGCGTCTTTGGCAGCGCAGGTTCCGAATGACTATCGTCTTCTTCCTCCTCCAATTCCACCGGTTGGAATTCCCGGGAGGGCAGCGTCTCCTCCCGCCGGTCAAACAAGGTAGTTTGTTCCGGGGTGTTTTGCGGCCTCATATCATCGTAAAAAAGAGAAAGTCCTTTGTGATTCTCCTCGTATTCGGGAAAAGACAAGTCCGGATCATCTTCCTCTCCCGGAAGAAGCGCACTGAGCTTTTGCTCTCCTACCACTTTAGGCTGCTGTTTGATTTTTTTCTCCCGATCCTTCTCTCGTTCATCCTGGAAACGCTCCCGAATCTTAGAGAACCGGGCCCAAGCGGCCGAACCGTGATCCCGCATTCGATCCAAAAACGCCACAAGGGATAAATGGAACAACACCATGGCCAGAATAATCACCACCGGAATGAGGACCACCAGGGCGCCTGCCTTTGCCATCAATTTCTGAAGAAGAGAACTCAGGCCCCCTCCGATCAGTCCGCCTGGGGAAGACTCCCATAAAAATTTCACCGCTTCCACAAAAGAACCTTCTCCGTATTCGCTGAAATCCACCCAAATCGTATGCACCAACGCCGAAATGGTCAGAACGAGCAAAGCAAACAAAATGTTTCGCCGGAAAGAAAAAACCTGCTTCTCCGTGCCCCGCAGGATGCACCATGCGATAACAAACAGCATGATCATAATCAGGATCGTAGCGATATTTCCTACCAGGCCATAGAACAACCAAACCAGCACCCGTCCAAAAGCGCCGGCTTTCCCAATAATCGAAATAAATAAAAGAAGGCCTGCCATGGCCAACAGAACCGCAATGATTTCTTTGTTGCCGCTTCTCTTCTTCTTTACAGATACTCCGCTTCGTTTCGAGGCAGACGAAGCCGTGCTTCTTCCGCCGCTCCGGGGCACCGCACCCGTTTTTCTCTTTTGTTCCGGACTATCCGCCAAGTCGATTCCTCCCTATAAAATACAACATCTGGAATGCGTTTATTATATCGCCGCTTCCACGTTCTGTCAACCAAACGAAGGATTCAACCGGGAGGATCGATTTTTAGAAAAATGTTTTGATGTGTCTTAGTCTGATATCACGTCTGTACTCCGCCAAGCATCGCGCCCGCCAAACTTTCCCGTTTGTAAAATGGCGCGGCAAGATGCTGCACAAAGTAAAACTGCGTGCGGATAGCAGCTGCGAAAAGGGGCTGTTTAAACAGAAACAACACGCTTCTAGTTTGAAACGGCCCCTTTTTCCGTTCAGAGCGGCAGCGCCAGAATCGGCTGCAGCTGCTTTCCTTGCAGGGCAGATTCGATCGTTTCAGGAAGCAAAGCAAAATCGGCAACCAGAGAAAAAGGCTTTTTCATGGCATCATCTTGTCGGAATGGCACAAAATAATAATTTTTCACAGCCAAAAGCGAGCCCAGATTTTTAGCGCTGCCGCTCAATCCGTCATTGCTGGAAATCGCCAGTACCACAGGACGGCTGTTGCGCAAATGGGACTTGCAGGCCATCAGGACCGGACTATCCGTAATCGAATAGGTTAGCTTTGCCAGCGTGTTCCCCGTACAAGGAACCACCGCCATCACATCCAGCATTTTCTTCGGTCCGATGGGTTCCGCTTCTTCAATCGTACAAAAAGGTTTCCGGCCTGTCAACGCCGTCACACGCTCCAGCAATTCCTCTTTTTTTAAAAAACGGGTAGACAGCGAAGCGCTGCTGAAGGAAAAAATAGGATAAACATCCGCGCCCATCTTCACCAACGATTCCAGCGCGGTCAAAACCGCTTCATGCGTGCAAAAAGAACCGGTAATACCAAACCCCACGCGTACGCCCTCAAGCATGATCCGTCCCCCCTATCTTCCCGTTCTGCTCCTCCATAATATGATAGACAACCCGCGCAATATTGTCCGCTGCGCTGACAGGCGCTACCTTTCCCGGGAGCGACAGCGCATGGATCGTTCGGATTCCCAGAGACGCCGCTCCTTCAAAATCCACGCCGCCAGGCCGGGATGCCAGATCCACTACCAACGTGTCTTTCGGCAGACAGCTCAATAAAGAATGGTCCAAAACAAGAGCCGGCACCGTGTTGTATACCAACTGGCAATCCGACAGTACCTCCGGCAGATGATCGTATGTGCAGGACTTGATGTATTCGGTCTCCGCCCAGGCAATATCGCGGGTCTTCCGGACTACCGCCATAACGTCCGCACCCAGATTGCGAAGCCTATTCGCCAACACACGTCCCACTTTCCCCATGCCAAACACCAACGTTTTCGTACCGTGGATCGTCACGGGCAATTCTTCCATCGCAATTTGGATGGCCCCTTCCGCAGTCGGAATACAGTTGAGGATCGCCATATCATCCCGTTCCAGAAAATCAACCGTCCGGATTCCTTTCTTTTCCGCCATCAGCTGAAAGCCGCCCGGTATCCGTCCGGCAATCAATAATTTCCCGCTTGGAATGGCCTCCAACACATCCGCCAACTCGATGGGACTCGATGACAAAGGAGCATGCAATGTCTTGCTGTCAGCGGAAAACGGTACCGGCCCAATAACCGCGTCTCCTTTAGCAAAGCATTCCGCCTTTGTATCGAATCTATTGTCAAATTGTCCCGCAAACCCCTTCAAACCGATGGCAAACACCTTGTGACCGTCTTTTTCCAGACGCTCTGCAAGCTTTACGTTTCGCAAATCGCCGCCAACGAGAACAAACTGATATTTCATAACACAATCCTATCCCATTAAATAGTCCATTACATATTATGTCAAATGGGAGTTGCAGGTGCGCGGGACAAAAAAGTTCCGAAACAAAATCCTCTTAATGGATACCAAAACGGGTTAATTCTTCTGCGGTCCGTCCAAGAACAATACGGGCATGCTGCGCCAAAGGGAGAATATTCCGCATCGTGTTAGGCGGAATTGCCACACACCCAGCCGTAAAACGGGTTTCCGGTTGCATACAATGTAAAAAAATCGCGGATCCTTTTCCGGGAACCGCTGGATTGGAATTATATAAAATCGGAATGCAAAAGTCGTATAGCCCGGGATAGGATGCAAGATGTTCCGACGCCGTCCGGTTCCATTGAGGCGGCATGGCGCTTCCCCGGACCATCCGGTTGTACGTAGGGGAAAGACAATCACAATCCCAGTAGTCATCCGGCCCTATAATATGATAATCCGGACAGCCCGGCACCGCCCGGAGACCGAACCCCGTTCCAAGGGAGTAGTATCCTGCCGGCGTACAGCCGTCTCCCTCCCGTTTCTGCTCCGGCAAACAGATTCCGGAACGACCGAGGAAGCCGCTGCAGAACAAAATAAGGTTCCAATGACCATCCATCTTGGTATAGCAGGAAAACGCACACCGGCATGTTTCTTGGGGCGTTACAGTAAAAAGGAAACGAATCGGCTCATTTGGCATGGATCTACTCCGGGAGATTGCTGTCATACTATCTTATGTGCCGAAATCCGCATGCGCCACTCATCAAAACATCAGCTGCAGCTCATCGTACTTGACCTTCGTCAACGCATATTTCTCCTGTTTTGCCAAATCATGGATGTATCCGTCCCAATATTCCGCAATCAAATCATTCTTTACGGCACTCCGAATCGACGCGCTGGTATCGTAATCTTCTACGTCGATGCAGCGCAGGACATACATTCCGTCTGCCGTCTCTACCAGCGTCATATCACCGGCTTTCCGTCCGGCCTCCGCTGCAAAAGGCAAAAAAACAGACAGATTACCGATTCCATTCAAACGAATCGTATACCGACCGGCGGACTCTTCTGCTCCCCCCTCTTCGGATTCCGCCAAAACAGCAGCGGTCATCTCCTCATCGGACTGAACCTCCTGCAGCAATTCTCGCGCCCGCTGTTGTTTCCGGTTCCACGCTTCGCTGGAAATCCGTTCTCCTTCATCCGATAGCGCACTGAAATAAAGCGCGCGGAGAGATACGGATTTGTATTCTGTCTCATGACTGCTATAATACGTCCGAAGAACGTCTTCCTCCAATGAGAAATCGGAACTCTTCTGCAGTTGGTATTTCTGAATCAGATTCTGTTGAAGGACGATGCTGCCATACTGAGCATAAGAAATTCCGCCGTATACCAAAGGAATCACTTCCTCTTTCCCAACGTTCCATTCCGGATGGGTTTCCTGACAAAAAACGGCATGCCGTTCCACCGTTTCTGCAATGGCTGTTTTTTCGTCTTCGGATAGCACGCAGCCGTTTTCCACTGCTGCTATCCAAGCAATTTTAAAACGTCTGGCCCGTTCCAGCGCCTCGCTGCTTAGCTGTTTGGCCAAATTCTCATCCGGAACAAAATCTGCCGGCAAATTTTCTTCCGATGCCTGATAGTCTTCCAGCGCTCTGCTGTAAAAATAACGGTACTCGTATTCATAAAGCCTCTCGTCCCCCACTAAAGCAATGTAATTGCCGCCAACGCCGGAGAACGCACTGCCCCTGTCATCCCGATGACAGCCGCAAAGGCAAAAGACCAGCAGGAGTACCAAAAACGCAATATTCCATCGTTTCAAGTCCCCCCGCCTCCTTTCACAGATTCCACATCAATAATCCTCAAATACAGAAAAGCGGAAGTCCGCCAGAATTGCCTGCACATCTTTTTCATATTTATCAAACGCATTGTTGGCGCGGCTGCTGTCCGCCTCATAAACAATGACATAGTATCCCAGTTCTCTGGCCGCGATATAACACATACCTTTCCGGCTGCCCGTCTCCGTCTCATAGGAATAGGCATACCGGATAAACTGCAGACGGGCCGTCTGGAATGATACGGCAATCCCCTTCTCGATCTCCACGTCCGGATGCTGGCTCTGCAGCAATTCTATGTAGTCGTTCCAGGCCGCAGCTGCGATGTTCGACAAGGTCTCTCCCGTCAGACCTTTGGGTGGCGCGGAAGCGCTGCTGTTCGGATCGGCGGACGGCGCCGCACTGGGCGCAATCGAAGCAGACGGATCCGGATCCTGCCGGAGACTGTGATAATAAATAGAAACCGTAGCCGATTCATCCCGAACGCCTTTGCTTGGCGCGGCGCTGGCTCCGGTCGTCGGCCGGGGAGTAGGCGTCGCCGTGGGACTAACCGACCCGGAAGTGGGTGTGGGCGTAGGAGTCGCCGGAATGACAGGATACAATTCCAGCACCAAACCGGACGCCTCATCTAACAGAAAGCCATGGCTCTCCTTATAAATATCCCAAGCCTTGGGATAACCAACACGAAAAAAGTACCGGGAGGCGGAATACTGTTCTTCCAGCTTCACGGTCTCCTCCGGTTTCTCCTCCTCCACGATTTCGCGGAACTGATCTATGATCACCACTGCCAGCGCTGCCAACAGGGCCAATACCGTAACAAGAATAACGGTTTTTCTTTTTATCAAAACCTTGTCGTTCAAAACATCACCTTACTTCTTCCGTCGTCTCCGGCGCCACGTAACTTATGTAACTCTTACTCTGCCGCATCAAATCATGTTACACGTGTTATATTATAGCATAGCGCCGTCAAATGCACAATGTGAAAAAATGGGGCGCGATCCACGGCAAACGCGGAGCAGGCGTCCGGA
>PPYF01102792.1_pt1 | contig 28431 bp, 46 predicted proteins | sample 1559871 | NCBI WGS metagenome assembly PPYF01 (sample SAMN08240021, study PRJNA423297) | Human gut metagenome, whole genome shotgun sequencing project.
AAGGATTAAGACAAATAGCATAAAAATAACAATATAGGGCAGGGACTGCCCGAATTAACGCCTGTGGAGATAGTAGGTTGCGAGGTCTATGAAGCAGGAAGCCTATTGGCTTTAGACAATGGGTAGTTCACTAGTAGTTATTGCAAAAGTGCAGATAAACCTTCAGGAAACTGGAGGTTTTTTTATGCGCAAAAATTAGAGGTTCTTCCATATTTGCTATGATAAAAAATATCTTAGTAAAGGAGTAGAAAAGTTATTATGACAGCAAAACCATGGAGGGACATGACAACAAAAGAAATTAATGCAATTAAAACAAAGGATTGTTCGAAATGTATATATTTTGCAAATGAACAAAATATACATTCAAGTCACTGCAACTATTTGGGAGAAAAAGGCAAAAGAAGGCCATGCCGACCAGGAGAGTGTAAAGAAAAAGGAGTATTTAAAGCAAAGGCAAAGAGGAGGAAAAAAGTTGAATAGTTTTAAAATTTATTTTTTACTTACTGGGATTGGTATATCACTATTTGGAATCAGAAATTATATCTTTAACTTCAAGATTGATGAAGAGGATAGAAAATATAATTCCAAAGCTCAAATGTTTGTTGGATTGTCTCTTCTCGCCTTGTGGGCTGTTTTGGGAGTATAGAAATTTTGGAGGAAATGAGTATGGCTAAACAAGAATATAGTGCTACAGAAAGTGTCAGGAAGTTACTAGAAGATAATTCAAAAGCCCTGGATGTGCTGGACACTCTGGAAGAAAAAAACAGGCAGTATCAAAAATCAAAAAGACATACACATATTATGCACCTGGTTGCAGCGGTTAATTTGTTTGTATCTTTGTATTTTGCACACGTCATGTATCAGAGTAATTGTGAGATTGGTAAATGGATATTTCTAATTGTTGCAATTGTAGGTACCGCATGTATATCTGGTATTTCACAAGCAAAATTAGAAACAGATACTGCAAATATGATGCAGAGTTCTGAAATTAAGTTTATCAATGATCTGTTGACTGAACTTGTAATATCTGAAGATTTTCCGTTTATCAAAGCCGGTAACCATTACTACATAGACCTTCCGGATGGAATAAGAGAAGTTTCACCGGAAAATGTTCCATATGATGAGGATACGAAATTGATTGGAAGAGAATACCGCTACAAAAGTTTGTGCTGGGATAGGCAAGGATTTTCTCTGCAAAAGATAACAGATGTTAAAATTTGTAGTACTATCTGCGGAACCGGTTCCGCATAGATAAAGGAAATAAAAAATGGAAATAATTTACGATCAAATAAGATACTACGGCAATTAACCATGTACTGGAATTGCTAAAAATAACAAAAGGGACTACAGAAGGAGCGTAGGTATGAAAAGAAAAAATTTATTTTTGAGTATTTTATGTGGATGTACATTACTTGTCGGATGTAACACAGGAGAAGCATCGGTAATTGAAGGAAATACAGATATCACTAAACTAAATAGTGACATGGAAGTGATTGTGGAAGAAGTTGGAGAGGATTATGGAGGAGATTACTCCAAAAACATGTCAATATATCGTAATGTTTACACAGATGTCCTGTACCTTTGGGTAGATGAATATAAATCCGGTGAATTAGTGGAAATGCATGATCCAGATACAGGCTTGCCATTAACTTATGAAAGATATAAAGAGATGTTTCATGAGAGAACGGAAGAAAGTGAGACTCAGAACGGAGAGCAAAAAGATATTTCTGAAGGCAATTGTCTGGAATGTGGAAATAAAAATAAAATAGAAGAAAACGCAAAATTCTGCAGCAATTGTGGAGCGAAACAGGAGGGTAATAATTGAAATATACTGTTATAGAAAGAAAATTTCACGAAATTGAAGAAACTTTAGCTGATAGCGAAAAAGGGATGCAAGTGTTTAAACAACTGCTAAATAAAGAAGCTTTATTGCGTAAAAAAGAGCTCGTCAAGAACACATTATGTATAATACAGCTCATTCTTTTAGTTGTTATGTGTGTACTTTATTTTACTGATATTATTTCCATATTGGGAACAGCTGGGATTATGTTCCTACAATTTCTTTTAGCAATTGCTAATATTGCGATGATGCTTCACGGAAACAATGAAATTATCCCAAGCGAAATAAGCTTTATCAATGGGCTGTTAAAAGATAAAGGAGAATGTGAAGAGGTGGAGGTAATACCCTCAAACAAACAATCTTATATCGAAGTACAAACAGAAAATGGAACTCAGCTTATATGTATAGATGATGGAAGAAGTTCACATAAGATAGAGTCATGTATTGTATGCTATTTCAAAGAAATATCACGTCTGTACAATTCCATTCATCCTATTTTAATTAGAGAGAAATATCGAATTTTTGTTAAATACGAAGAGCAAGCAGAGCCTGAAATAATAATAGAGAAATAGAATGAGATGTGAACAATGCAGGCCAGAACATGGATGAAATAGGTATGAAAGAATTCACACAGAGAAAGGTTGAAAAATGGATATTTTATTTCAAATAATAGGTGTAATTACTACAAGCTATGGGTGTGTTTTATTGTTCATGCGGTTATGTATATTTTTTAGGGAGATTTACAAAAAGCAGCGAAAATTAGCGTATTTTTGTAAACATGAATATATGGAACATTTTAAATGGATACATAAAAATTATAAAGAAATTCATTTAAAGTGTAGAAAGTGCGGGAAAGAGAAAACAATAACAATATGGAAGCAAGATGAGTTGGAATAAGAATAAAATTATATTTCAATTTGTAAGAAGATGAGGTGAAAAGAGATGAAAAAGAGATTTGTTATTTTAATGGTTTGCTTGGGTATTGCTTTATGTATGAGTGGTTGTTCTGAGGAAACAGATCGTTCCAGCCCTGTATCCGTAGGACCAAATGAAAATGCTGGTGGAGAAAAACTCAACATTGGAATTGATACTTTGAAAGAAATCGGCGATGGATTGTATTATGATGTCAATACGAATATTGTGTATTGGTGGAATGGTATTTTCTTTGGGTATCCCTCTACAACCCCTACTCCATATTATGCTTCAAATGGATTGCCATATAAATATAATCCAGAAACGAATGTATTAGAAGAGATATTATGGGGAGACGGGCAGGGAAAGGGTTCAGAAGATTAAGAAAAAGAGAAGCTCCGACTTCTATAAGTCGAAGTAGTTCACAGTTAAAGGAGAAATAATAATATATGGGACTTACAGAGAAACAAAAGCAGTTAATTGAGGCTGTTTCAGAAAACGACATCATGAAAGCCAGAAGATGTGCAGCTGTCTGCTGCGAGGAAGATAAAACAGCGAAAAACAGCGCTTTCTGCAGACGGTATGAGTCTATTCTGAAGTTACCGACCAACAATATGATAGAAATGCCTTATGAGCTAAAAAACATTTTGTATGTAGAAGATGTATCCAGCTCTTTTTTAGAAAACCGTTATTATTTATCTGATAGAGAGAAGAAGGTATATGAACAGATTGAAAAAATGCAGAAGGTAACAAGACATCTTATGGAGTTAAAAATTCCGTACTTAAACACCACATTGTTATATGGGGAAAGTGGGACCGGCAAGACAACTTTTGGCAGGTATGTTGCTTACAAGCTGGGGCTGCCATTTTGTTATGTGAATTTCAGCCAGTTAATGGACTCCTATATGGGCAATACATCCAAAAATATCAGCAAGGTCTTTGAGTATGTTTCTGGCTTTCCGTGTGTTTTGATGTTGGATGAAATTGACTGCATCAGTATTCGCAGGGCAGGTGTCTCAAACGGCGGAGGGGCAAATGGTGAAATGGCCCGAGTTACAATAAGTCTTTTGCAGGAATTCGATAGATTGCCTAATACAGCTGTTGTTCTTGGAGCAACTAACCGTATCGATCGTATGGATGAAGCACTTTTAAGGAGATTTTCTATACAACATGAAGTAAAAAATTTAAGTTTAGAAGAACGTATTAAATTTGCTAACAATTATTTATCCGATGTGGGGATAGAGTTAAAAAATACGGAACAACTGGCAAAAGACTATGAAAACCAGTCAACGCTTTTAAACGTAATCATTCGTTCCATCGCTACGCAAATCCTGCATGATAAATTACATTATAATTGAACAATCAAGTGAACGAAAAGCACAGTATGCCTAATAGATTGCTGTGTTTTTGCGTCTAAAAGAAATAAAAATCAAATAGAATTTCGTGCATCTGCGTGTGTTCGATGTAATCGTTTTCTCAAATTTCATATTTATCATGAAAATTTATGATAAAGCTTTCATCTTTACAGAATTAGTATAAGTTCATTTAACAATAATTCGTTTTTAAAGGTGAAAGCCTTGAGAGGACGAATTACATGAAAACAATCTTAAAATGGCCCGGTGGAAAGGAAAAAGAGCTTCCGATTATACAAAAATATATGCCCGAATACACAGGACAATTTATTGAACCCTTTGTTGGTGGAGGAGCAGTATTCTTTAATGTTGATAATGAACAGTGTTATATAAACGATAAGTCATACGAGCTTATAAATTTATATAACTGTATAAAAAGAAAAAACGCAGATATGATAAATTTTATGTACAAAGAAATAAGGGAATTTTATTCAATTGGAGTATTTGTAGAGAACTATAACGAAGATGTTTTGAAATTTTATCGTAACGAAATAACAATAGATGGATTTCTCTATAAATATAACCGTTATTTTTTAAGTCTGGCAGGTGAATATAATGTACTGTTTTTAAAAGAGCTGAGAAGAAATCTTAATAATAAGCGAACACGTACCAGAACACTGGAGGATAAAATAGTAACATTACCGATAAGGATATTCTTGAAAATATGGAAGCGGGCATGAAATCTGCTTATTATATGTATATAAGATATTTACATAATCACTCAGCAAAATTATCCTGCGGTCAACAAGCTGCTATTTTTTTCTTTATCAGAGAATATTGTTACTCTTCGATGTTTCGATATAATCAAAAGGGGGAATTTAATGTTCCATATGGAGGGATATCTTATAACAAGAAAAATTTGAAAAAGAAATTTGAATATCTGTTATCAGAAGAGTTGTCAAAAAAATTATGTACAGCAAATATAAGCTGTATGGATTTTGAAAAGTTTTTATATGATGTATCTGTAAAGAAAGATGATTTTATTTTTCTTGATCCTCCATACGATACAGAATTTTCAACTTATTCACAAAACAAATTCGGTCCAGAAGAACAAATTCGTCTTTGCAGATTTTTAAAACAAACACCTGCCAAAATAATGCTGATTATAAAAAATACGGATTTTATAAATAAATTATATGAAAACGATTTTGAAATCATTAAGTTTCGTAAAAAATATTCCGTCAATTTTATGAACCGCAACGACTGCCAAGCGGAACATTTGCTTATTCTAAATTATAAACCGGTCTGCTGATATTCTTTTGTAAAAGCTGACAATATAAATAGAAAAAGGCACATTCGGTGTCTTTTTTTATTTGCGCTTTCTTCCATATTCCTTATGTAGAAAAAGCGGAAGTTTAGAAGCTTTTGCTATGATATCGAAAAAGGAGGGACAGATATGGAATTTGCATCAGACACAATAGAAGAACGATACTTATTCTCCTATCAGGAACGTGCTGCTGCATTAAAAAGGAGTGGAGGTGTGTGTGCCTGTTGTGGAAAAAAATTAACCACAAAAACAATGACAATGGATCATATTATACCGATATCCAGAGGTGGATCAAACGATGCAGAAAATCTAATTGCTTTGTGTGAACCCTGTAATAAGCAAAAAGGAAATGTTCTGTATATGCCAATGGGATATTACATGGCAATGCAAAATAGAAATGAGCTAATACAAATGGAACGACATGTAGAAAAATGGTTTTCATCCATAAAATCTCAGTTTGATATTGAAAGATTTCCTTTAATTGCACCTTGTACAAATGTACAAATTACACCATATTCCAAAACCCAGAAAAAGAAGAACATTTACATACCACAAGCAGTTTTTCGCTGGAAAATTATAAATCGTGAATATTATGAGGAAATTGAAGCAGTCACTGGTATTGATATTCGAGAAATTCGCACGAAACTGCCGGCAATACACGCTTCTACTAATATTGCACCAGAGGAAGGTCACTATCCAACGGTAGCGTTATATTCCTTTCGTAAACTAACTACGGACAAGATTATTGCAGTAGCGGCCGTCCAATTGGTAATAAGCCAAAAACACATGAATATATGGTTTCCATGGTGTGAAGCTCCAAATAAATGGCAAGGAGATTTGTTCTTTAATTTTGTTTACTTATTGTTGGACACTGTAGAACGTATTGCCGGTTACAAAATTGAACAATATACATTGATAGGAAGTACTGCGTGTAGTTATGCAGTAAAAGATTTTGCCAAAAGAGCTTTTCAAAAGCCATTTTTGGGATTAGCCTTTCATTATTCTACAACATGCAAAGGTAATTCAGATGAACAGGCAGCAGAATTTTTACAAGTGCTTCGAAAAGAAGATGACATTAAAGAAGCCGTGGCAGAAGCTTCGGAAAAATTTTCAGAAAAACAAAAGAAAGAAAATCGTGCGTAACAATTAATTCGATGTTTTTTCATAAAAAATATTTAATAAAAGGAGATTTTATTTATGGGATATATTATATTAGGAATTCTAGGTTTTGGTTCTGCATTACTTTTTTATAGTGCTTGTGTAGTTGGAAAAAAATCTGATGAAGGCATGGAAATGTTCGCAGAAGAAAAGAAGAAAAACATAAAAGATGAAAAATAAATGTACAAAAAACGGATAGTCTATTCCTTCTGCTAAGATAGAGATATAAAGCAGGAGGAAATTTTTATGGCAAGAGCAAAAGAAAACCAATTATCAATATTTGATTTTCTCAAAATGGAAGATGAGCCGGAAATTCTATACAAGAAAGGGGATATTTTATTCCATCAGCTAAAAGGAGAGATTAAGAAATATACGGTAACGGGAGAAACATGGCTGTGTCATGAGGATAATAGAGGCTACCGCATTCAGGCTGAGAATGGCATGTATAATGTAGTAACAAATGATAGCATTGATTTTTACCGCACCCAGAAAGAAGCTGAAGAAGCTGCAAAGAAATGGCTCAATGGAAAAGATGTAATTCCACCAGAAAGGATCATTTTTTCATCCGTAGATGTCTATCAGTATATAAGGGAATGTGATGGGCGAAAAATGACAGCATTTTTAGGAGTGATGGAAGGCGGGAATTTATATGAAAAAAATTTTTATACTTATCATCATGTCGTAAAAGATAGTAAAAAAGCAAGGAAAAGTTTTTGTGAAGAACTTGAACAATATGCAAATTGCAATGTAAAGAAAATAGAAGGTTATGTACCAGAAGTAAAACAAATGTACCGCTGTAAGGAAGGAGATACATGGCTGTATGCAGAAGCAGGATATGGCGGCGCTATCGGGTAGTAAGGAGGATGAATATGAGAAAATTATATGCAGCTTTTGTGAACATAGATGTTGAGCGACTATTTGTATATAGGATGTCTGAGAAACCTATAAAACAGGAATTTTCAGACGGGACAATCGAAACAGATAATTATCTTCTTGCAGCAGATGGGCATTATACGAAATTTTGTGGCACATGTGGCTTACCATTAGACACCTTAATTGTACACTCCTCAAATATCATGGTGTATTATTCACTGAAAGAGGAGAATGCAATCCGATTTCTGAAAGAACGGAGAAACGACATGGAATCTTTTATCAACCTTCTTTCCAAACGATTACGGGAAAGTGAAATCGTATTTTCAAGAATTAAAAACGAGTATTCTGAGAAACAATATCTAAGTTAAAAAGAAAGGAAAATAAAAGTGCTGACATTGCCAATAAAGAAAAAATGGTTCAACATGATTTTATTGGGAGAGAAAAAGGAAGAATATCGGGAACTAAAGCCCTACTGGACCACCAGGTTTGCGAAAGTATTTGAATTTGAAAAAGGAGTGCCAACTGGAAAGGGTACACAGGAAATAATACTACGGAATGGATACGGTACAAACGCCCCTTACATAAAAGTTCTCTGTTCTTTGCAGGTAAAAACAGGAAATCCCGAATGGGGAGCAGAGCCTAATGTCATTTATTATACTTTGAAAATTTATAAAATATCAGAAGCTTCCCATATAACAGAACAATTTTCATAACAGAAAGGAGATTAAACATGCGACTTATTAACCAAAAATCATTACCTTGCCACGTAGATATTCCATATGACCGAGTGTGGTTAGCAGCAGAAAGTAATGTGGTCATTGCTTATGATGGAATTCAGAATGTAATATTAGGAAAATACTCTAGCCAGGAGAATGCCGTTAAAGCAATCAATAAACTACATACAAAAATAGAACAATTAGGAAGCATCACGGACTACCGTATATTCGTGTTTCCAGAGGAAGCAGAATTGTAAAATAGAGACAAGAAAAATCCATGGTTAAATTGCTTATTCAAAGTGCAACCATGGATTTATGTTTACTACATATATTTTTTTGTAGTTTTGCTAAAAAGATGTCGGAAGATGGTTTGTGACTGCTGCCGTATCCGGGAAACAGAAACGTTACGTTCTTTCGCAAGGGTAGTATAAGTACATCCTTTCTTTAATCCCAGAAGAATACTTTTGGAACGTTCATCTAACTGCTCTATCTGAGCAAGAAGTTCCTGTGCGATGTCTGCGTTAAAAATAGGAATAACAACCTTTTCCTTTTTGAGACGGTGCATTTCAAAAGTTAAGGGGTTTGGGACTTCTTCATAGTAAAATGCAAGAATAACATCACATTGTTTTATAATCCACTTTTCAATTTTCTTAAAGTGAAGGAGATAGCGTTCAGGGTATTGCTCACATTTTCCTTGAATAAGTGGAGCAACTTGAAGTTTTGTAATGGAGTGGATAGGAAATCGGTAATCTTCTTCTGGAAAATCTTGAATGCTTGTATAATTGTGCTTTAAAGGATCTGTTACAGCAACAATATCAATTGATTTGTCTGGATACTGTTTTCTAATATCCATGATTGCCTGGATAGCAAGAGCATCGAAATCTGTTCGACAGGAAACAAACCAAACTTCTAGCTGTTCATGTTGTTCAAGTAATTGGCAAATTGTTTGGTAGAGGCGTTCTTTAGAAACCTGATCTACGGGTATAAAAAGGCTACGAATATATATTTTTATCACAAAAATCTCCTCCCTGCAATGTTCGTCTTGTTTAATTATAAGTGGATGAACAGGAAAAATCAATGTCTGCCCTTACATTGAAATTCCCCATGCTCAAAAATTAAATATAGGATGAGATTTGTTATGATTAAAGAAACGGAAGAAAGGGAACTAGATGGCATACATAATTGTTAAAATACTAAATTTTGTTGACCAGTTTTTAACTGAAATTGCAAATTGGCTTTACGAATAATTCAAAGAAATAAGAGGTGAATTCTGATGAGAGATTTTATAGAGGAATTTGGCGGTGTTATCGTTGTAAGTTTCTTAATGATGATGGCCGTATCACTAATGACAGGTATAATTACCGCCGTATTAATGCTTCTTGGAATTTTTTCTATTGTATTCCTTATATGGTTTTTCTGGATGCATGGACGTGCAGTACAAGTACTGACGGAAATCTGGTTTGGTAAGATTCAGGTCAAGACGAAACAAAAGATTTTGATACAGCCGAAGTTTTTTGTTATTGACGATACCGATCACGGATCTTCAAAAGTATATAAAGTACAAACAAAAGATGAAGAATGCCAAAAGGCTATCAATTATCTTATGAAACATATTTGCTTCGTAGAAGCTTACTGTGAACTTTATCTCGATTTTCCTACAGGAATTAGACCAGTAGAAGGAAATAAGTTTGTGCAGTTGTGTTCCTATGAGATGTTCCATTTCCTAAAATCAGAAAATACACAATATATAGATAGAAATGGAAGTATCATAACGTTGGGTTCATCTGCCCAAATCTGTTTGTTTTTGCAGAATACAAAATCAATATGGGATGTTGCTTTTAACAAAGATTTTCAGGAAATCTTACGATTGTACAAAAAAAACAGCAATTTTAAAGTTTCAGAAGTGAACAACCAACATGGGAACGGAATTTACTTTTTGCACATGTCAAATATGGCAGCTGAACACCCACAAAAAGAAAAGAAAACCATGACGCCTTGTCCCAATCCAGACATCCTCGAGCATATCCACCAGGTGGACAAAAAGCTGGAACAGGGCATGCAGCTGACGGGTATCAGTAACTCACAATGGCAAAAGATCGTGAAGCCAAGCCTTATGGAGATAGCTGATATATCAGAATTAAATACAACAAATAAGAGCGAAGCTTTAGAGATTATAAAACAAGTAGAAGAAAACCTCAAGGCGGATGAAAAAGAAAATTTCGAAGCAGAAGCAACTTTAGTAGCGATACGGACATTCCTTAGTATGAATGGATGTTAATACGCTGGATTGTAGTTGCGGTGTTTTAACCGTATTTGTAGTCAATGAGTCCATGCCTCAGAAAAACGGGTATGGAAGTACGTGACTTTAGTCATGTGAGGCTTCACAAGTGAGTAAGATACCGTTGAAGTCTGTGTGGCAGAAAACGAAGCAATAATCCAGCAGCTCACATTCTTTCGCTAACTGAAAAAAGTCAATGGATCTGTAACTGTGCACAATGAAAAATTTATGCACAAAAATGAGGAATATTATTCATTATGTTATGATTATGAAAAAGAAATTAAACAGGAAAAGGATATGACATTGCAAACAATTGTTCGTTATGATAGAATTACGAAAGGAGAAAAGATGGCAACCGTAATTGTTAAAGTATTAAATTCCGTTGATCAATTTCTAAGTACAATAGCAAACTGGTTTTATAGATAAGTGAGTGGAAGGAGAATTTTATGAGTAAAATTATAGAGGAATATGGTGATATAGTGATTTTGTATTACTTAATTTTGACAGGAAGTTTGCTTATAACGTGTTTGTCAGGAAGCCCTGCTGTTTTACTGGTTGTTCTGGGAATATGTGGTGCATCATTGTGGTTCTGTTGGAAACATAAAAATGCGTTAAAAATTCTAATTGAAATATGTTCTGGAAAGATGCATGTAAAAACAAAACAAAAGATTATAATGCGCCCGAAATTTTTTATTATTGAAGGTGATAAAACATCAAAAGTGTATAAAGTACAAAAAGATGATGAAGAATATCGAAAAGCAATTAATTATCTTATGAAACATCCTTCTTTTGTTGAGACTTGCTGTGACTTTTACTACAAATTTCCTACTGGTATGAAATTAGTGGAAGGAAATAAGTTTGTAGAACTATGTTCCACTAAATTGGTTGATTGTTGGTTATCAAAATACATAAATATAAAAGGAAGCATCATAACTTTAGGCTCATCTGCACCAATTTATTTATTGTTAAAAAATGCAAACTCCATATGGAATGTTGCTTTTAACAAAGATTTTCAGAAAATTTTTCAGTTGTATAAAAACGACAGTAGTTTCGAAGTTCCAAACATGTATAACCAAGATATGAATGGAATCTATTTTTTTAATATGTCAGGCGTGTTTACTGAACAACCACAGGAAGAAAAGGATACAGAAACATCCTGCCCCAATACGGATGTACTAGAACATATCAAACAGATAGACGAAAAGCTGAAACAGGGCATGCAACTGGATGGCATCAGCAACTCACAATGGAACAATGTTGTGCGTCCATATCTTATGGATGTCGTTTATAAAACAGAACTGAATGATAAAAACAAGACTGAGGTTTTGGAAATTTTACACCAAGTAAATCAAAACATCAAAAAGGAAGAAAACGAAGACTATGAAACTGAAGCAACTCTGCAGGCAGTACGAACCTATCTGTCTATGAGCGGATGTTTGAAAAAATAGTTTCTTGCTCAAAAATCAAAGAAAGAATCCCTTCTGTTATGATAAATATATCAAAAAGCAGGAGGGATTTTTTATGAGAAGAAAAGAAAATAAAAACCAGCTGACATTTTTCGATATGTTAAATAATGAGCCGGAAATTTTGTATCGTAGGGGAGATCTTTTGTTCCAGCAATTAAAAGGAGAGATTATACCATATACGATTACGGGAGAAACTTGGCTGTTTCATGAAGATAAAAATAGGGGATACCGCCTGCGACAAGAAAATGGATGTTACAGTGTCGTGACAAATGAAAGCACAGATTTTTACCGTACAGAGGAAGAGGCGGAAGAAGCTGCAAAGGAATGGCTGAAAGGAAAAAATCTGATTTCACCTGAACAAATTCTTTTTTCATCTGTAGAAGCTTATCAGTATATAAGAAAGTGTGATGGATATAAAATGATTGCGTTTCTTGGAGTGATGGAAAATGGTGATCTGTATATTAAGAATTTTTACACATATCATCATATTGTAAAAGACAGTAAAAAAGAAAGGAAAAATTTCCTTGAAGACATTGAACGAAATGCAAATTGCAAGGTAGAAAAAATAGAAGGTTATATACCAGAAGTGAAGCGGATGTATCGCTGCAAGGATGGAGATACCTGGATGTATGCGGAAGCAAGATATGGAGGAACTATCGGATAGGAGGTATGGTATGGGAAAATTATATGCAGCTTTTGTGCAAGTAGATGCCGAGCAACCCTTTGTATATAGGCTGTCGGAGGAATCAATAAAGCAGGAGTTTCCAGACGGAACAATCGAAACGGAAAACTTTCTTTTGGTAAAAAATGGACATTATACCAAAATCTTTGGTACAAGCGGAACACAACTGGATACACCATTCGTATATGCTCCCAATATCATGGTGTATTATTCGTTAGAAGAAGAAAGTGTAGTTCGGTTTTTAAAAGAAAAACGTAATGAGATGGAATCTTTTGTTAATCTTCTTTCCGAACGCCTTTGGGAAAGTGAAATTACATTTTCTAGAATCAGAGACGAGAATTTTGAGAAACAATATCAAAGTTAAAAGGAGAAGAAAAAAGCTGACACTACCAAGAAAAAATGTTTCAACATAATATTGTTAGAAATGCTGCATTCAAAAATAAAACATTATAAAAAAATGGAGGTATCAATATGAGTTATGCATTATTACATCAAACAGATATCCTACGTCAGAAAAATCCATCTAATAGAGGAGAAAACAAATGTATTACAAGTATTCGTGTAAAAATTATAAAGCCCAACGGTGAAATTGAAATTTGCCCTGTACAAAATGCAATGCTAATGAGTGACCAATCGTTACGTGTTCCATTATATGACAATATTTCATGTCGTGTAAAACAAAATGAAGTGTGTATGAAGATGAAACTTTGCAATGTTCATCCCTACTTATATATCATATTTCCATCAAGAAAGCTTGCAGAATATGAGTTTGATAAATTTTTTAAATCGGGAACCTTAGACGTCACAGACTCTGAAAAATATGAATTTATTTGTAATTTATGTGGGACTTATTTGTATCGAATGAAACCAAAAGAATAGTACTGTCAATAATCACCGTCCAATCCATAGGTTGGACGGGATATTCTGCTAGAAATTAATGAAAGGACGATTAAAATGCTGACATTGCCAATCAAAAAAAAGTGGTTCGACATGATTTTGCTTGGAGAAAAAACGGAAGAGTACAGGGAAGTAAAATCTTACTGGACCACCAGGTTTATGAAAGTTTTTGAATTTAAGGATGGCACGCCGACCGGTGAGGATACAAAGGAAATCATTCTTAGGAATGGATATGGGGCAAATACTCCTTATATCAAGGTTCTTTGTACTTTACAGGTGAAGACAGGGAAGCCAGAATGGGGAGCGGAGCCTGATATTCTTTACTATGTACTGAAAATACAGAAAATAACAGAAATGCTGCTTAATGTAATGTAGGGAGGGACAGATCATGTTAAAAGCGAGAATTAAAAATCTGGAATCTTATTTGCAATATATTAAAGAAAATACAGAAGAATTTTGCAAGTCCTTTCATGACGTATTTCATGGTATGTGGAATACGGAAGAGGTCAAAAGACTAAATAAAGCACATGACGTCTTATTTTTTCATTGGTTCGGAAGTGATTATTCTGTAGATGAAAAAACAAGTGAGAAAATCATATATATCAACCGATACATAATACAGAATCATTTTTACTGGGAAGTGCCGGTACATAAGGATGGATATGCCGCACTACACTATGGATCTGTTGAATTTCTTATTCCAGAAGATTATTTGGAATATAAAGAAGAAAAGGATTATTCCAGTATTACCATTTCGGCTTTAAGTGCTGGTATTACAGATAGTGTATCCATGCTTCCGGCTGAATTAAGTGATACATCGCTTTCGGACGTACAACAAGATTATGATTCTGTATCGGATTCTATTTCTAAGTTAAAACAGGAAGAACGGAACATTAAGGAAGCAAAGACCGGAGAATTGAAGGATATGCAGGATCAAATCAATGCATTAATGGAACAGATGAATCAGAAGAAGGAAATTATGATGCAGGAACTGGAGCGGAAAATGGAACTGTTCCGTCAGCAGAAACGAAAGCTGGAAGCACAAATCTATATGCTCCAGACCGAAATTTATTCCATTCGATGCTATCTGGGAGAGACCGTAGAATTAATTGGAATAAGGGAGGGTAAGCCAGCGCCTTTAGAGGAACCAGTTATCTTGAACCAGAAAATTCTCTATTTGGACGAAGACCTTGCCAGAATGATGAGCATTTATGGGTTTCATTTGGAAAACTATAAGCTCCTAGAGGAAGCAATCAAATACAGCGATGATGTATTCAATGCATTTTGCCCACAGGAGAAATGCATTACCTTCTTTCGGGTATCCAGACACGCTGAGAGAACATTTTATAACAGTGAAATAGGCTGTATGGATTCCTATGATATGCTGCACGGAAAAAAGATTGGTTTTGCAGTAAGAAATGGGGAGAATTTGTATCTTGGATGGCTGGAAGAAAAGTGGGAAGAAGACAGGGAACTGACCTTTGAAGAAAATGTAATGCTGCGTGCAGGGAAAAAGGAAATTGCAGATGGAGAAAAAGCAGCATCCACACCTATAAAAGAACGTGTCAGCCGTATGTTTGCTTTGAATGTATTGCGGGGGCTTCTGGATAATAAGCATCTGTTAAACATACCAGATGGAGAAGACCTGCTGAGACCTAGCAAATACATTATTTACAATTATGCGGATGCCTGGCTGGAAGATAACCGGTATGGAGATTTTGCAACCTTAGTGAAAAATTTACATGAGTATGACCGGGAGAAAGATACAATTTTGCTGATTACTGCAATTTCCGAAGTTTTTGATTCCTACAAAAACGGACCAGAAAGAGGGCTGGAAGACGCACAAGTGAACCGTACCCATGACTGTTCTGTAGGTTCTGGATTAAACACGATTAACATGATTGATGAGCATGGAAACACTTTTGTATCTGCGGAAAAAGAATACTCAGAATGTGGGGCACGTTCTAATTTTCTAATTAAGAAACACGAATTTTTGAACCTCACCTTCATGAATTCCTTATGGTTGGAATATTACATTATGACGAAGAAAATTGGTGATTTTGGACGTAAACGAAACCAATATGGGAACGAAACATCTTTGGATTATGCCTACCTGATTCCATATTTCAAAAAAGCCCTGGAATATATCCGGGAACGGGAGCAAAGAGAAGCGAAGCTGATTGAACAGTATGTGCAGCTAAAAGAGTTTCCAGAATGGCAGATTCTATTGTCACACTGGAAAATTGCTAAGAAAGTGCATAAACTGACAGATTATCAGGCAAAAAGATTTGCAAAATATCTGGAGGCTGGAATTTACTTTGAGATGTCACATCTTTTTGATAAAGAATACCAGAGTGACAAACCGGACCTGCATGGATCTTATAGCACAACAAATATCTATGCTTTTGGGGATCATCACTACGTGCGTTGGGTAAATAGTACCGGGGGGAACCATCCGCTATACGGATACAGGACTGAGTATGAAAATGCAAGGTTTAACAATGATACAGAAGAAACAGCAATTCTGGAACGTGCATCACTGGACAAGAAAAAGCTGGAGTGCATTAAGCAGGAGGTTGACCAGTGGTTGGAAAAACAGAATGTGACGGTAGAAGAAATTCTTGCTGCTTACAGTAAAAAAATAGATGCAATGAAAAATGAAGATGAAAAGGCAAGAGGGTATTGGGGGGACCCGTACCGTATTTATCGAAAAAATACAGTAATAGGTATGTTTGTCTGTGAATACTTAAAAAATTATGAGGTTTATGACATGGATAGCCTTCCAGAAAAGGAAAGGGAATATTTCCTGTTGTACATGAGAAAAGCTGCAAGTGGTATTGATGAAAAATTATATCCGCTTTGTTACTACCGGCTTCTGCAGTATGAATGCTTCGATACAATGGTAGACATTGCTGATGAAATTTTGCGTAAACGTTGGAGCTTTGCAACAAGAAAAATAGAAACTTTGTGAGAAATCGAACAAAGATTCGTAACTGGTTATGATTTTTTTGGAGGAATACATGACAGAGAGAAAAGAAATCACAAAAACATTGTCACTTTCATTAGAGAAACATATCAATCCATATAATGACCCAAGGGTGTATATGGCAAGGGAAGTGACTTTCGATTATGCAACCAGCCATGCGGTTCGGGTGGATTACATGCAATTCAAGCCGTTGAATAATACCGTATCAGGAATTGAAAAGGGGGATTTTTTCTGTTTCGAAGTAAAGTCATCGGTAGACGATTTTCATTCGAAAAACGGTCATAATTTCCTTGGGGACTACAATTACTATGTGATGCCGGAAGAAGTCTATGAGCAGATAAAGGCAGAAATTCCTTTTGGTGTAGGAGTCTATGTACCAGACCGCTTACATCATGGGAAAGATTGGTATGATCTGAAATCAGTTAAAAAAGCGAAACGGAAGGACCGGGAGAAATCGCTGACAGAAATGTTGTTCATGATGTTCCGGTCTGCTGCCAGGGACAGAAAAGAGTCGTGAAATCGGCTCTTTTTTATTGACAAGTAGTAAAATATGATTTAATATACATATATGGGCATAGGTGCTATGCCAACTTTGTAGAAAAATAAAGGGAGGTATGAAAATATGTCTAATTTCATTGTTAATCAAATTCTTCCAATCCCAGGAAATTGTATGTGCATAAAAGATTACTGCACACAAGCATTAAAACTGGGTTACAATCGTTATCAAATATTAGGTTCTCTAGGAGGAATTTCTGGTCGTTCTGCAACCATCTCAAATGGTATAGTAACAAGAAAGTAGAGGTAAACAAATGAAGCGAATTTATTCTAACTATTCAGATGATGAGTTCGAGCAGATTTCTAAATGCGCACAAACAGCAGGAATGACTGTTTCTGCATTTTGTAAATACATAGTATTAGAAAAAGTAGGAGGGACAGTAGAAAATTTCCCCCAGGACATTATAAAAGAACTGCATCGAAAACTACAGGCTATGAAACCAGGAAAATGTTTTATTGTATCAGAGCTGTTCCCTGAGATGTGGAATTCTTTATCCCGTTCAGAGAAAAATACGATAGCCAAACAATTGGCTAAGTATGTCAGAGAGCATTCGGATACATTTATTGTGAATGCAATTCTGCCAGGAAAAATAACACAGTATAAAAAGAGGTAAAAAATCACCAGTGCTATTACGGTTGAATGACATGGCAGAATTCAGGCTATAAAGGGAGGAGTTGCAGCTTACAACTCCTTTTTTTCTTTGTGAAATCTTCCCGATTCATCAACTACCTTATTTTCAATTAATTTTCGAAAAATCTCACTGGCATTAACTGCAGAAAGCCGGTACAACCGCATGATTGTGCCAATTGTGATTCCACGATGTTCCTTGACATAATCTGATGCCTTCTGATAGTTTTTCAAATCCTCTTTATCAGAATGTATTTCTTTTGTAGATGACAATGCATTCTGTTCTCCAATGGTATTGCCTTTTGAATTCTCGGTTTCTTTTATAGGTGAAGCCTTTGCAGTAGATTTATCATTTGTATTTTTCATTTTTAAGTTTTGCTTTTTCTTTTCAGTTTTCTTTTTTATGATATCTGTATTTTCCGGTTTATTCATATAATCATCCATAGAAATTTCCTTTGTATTGAAAGTTTCCATAAAATCAAAAGAAAGTTGTCCATCTATCTGTTTTGCCATGCTGTTTGCTCCTTTTTTTCTTTCAGTATATATCATACCAGATTTCGCTTTCATTTTGTGCATGAATTTTCACATTACGGGAAAATCTCCCATATTCCATATGAGGTGATAGTATGACAGATTTTTCATTGCAAAATAGCCAAAATCGAGCGAATGGCCAGTATTTTGAAGATTTAATTTCTCAGGCATTAGAATATTACTACGAGAAGGGGTATGCATCTATTGAAAAGACCCCGGAACCCATGCGTGTGCTGAAAAATTGCGGAGAAAACACCTTTTTGGCTGTCTACACGAAAAAGGCCCAGCCAGATTATAAAGGTGTACTGCTTGGAGGAGAATGCATTATTTTCGAAGCAAAATATACGGATTGTGATAGAATCCAGCAGACTGCCGTTACGGATGCACAGACAGAAATTTTTGAACGGTATCAGAAGATGAATGCCCGATGCTATGTAATGGTATGTATGGGTGGCACTGATTTCTTTCGTGTTCCATGGGATGTCTGGAAAGGAATGAAAAAGCTTTTCGGACATAAGTATATGACTGCTGCGGAGTTGGAAAGATACCGAATTCAATATAAGCATACCTTACTTTTATTGGAAGGCCTGACACTTCGGGAATATCATTAATTTTCATGCACAAAAAACAGTGAAAAATGGTATCTGTTAAAATATAAGAAAAAGAAAAGGGGGATAAAAAGTGGAGACAGATATCATCAAATTATTGGAAGATATAGAGAAAGTATTAAGAAATCAGGATTTTACAAAGGAGTAAAAACATGCAGAAAGTAATTCGTTATCAATGTGATGACTGCGGAAGGTTGTTCTATACAGAAAAAGAGTGCGTGGAGCGTCAATGGCCACCGTTCAATGAGCGTTTCTCACTTGGGCGGGGCTTGTAATCAAAAAAGCTTTTGTGGCTTGGAACATTACAAAGCCGATTGATTAGCCGCTGTCAAGGCATCTTCAGCTGCCTCGATAGAGCCGTTATTCTGGAAAATATAGGTACCAGTGGATGCTCCACAAGTCCACTGCTCTACGGCTACGAATTAAACATCTCTGAGGGTAGGAGAAGTGTTCGTAGCATATACAACCCAAGAATAACAACGGCGATGTGGACCACCTGTTAAAGAAAATAACTGTGCCTCGTGTATAGCTATTCTCTTGAAGCAGAGAACCGGTACTGGAAGGTTGCCTTTCGGTATCGAAGATGTAGATCAAACAGAAAGGAGGATTGCCAATGGTAGCAATTATCAGTAAAACCGGGAAGCGGTTGATGCCGACCAGTGAATACAAAGCTAGAAAACTTTTAAAAAGCAAGAAAGCAGTGATCTGCAATTACAAACCATTTGTGATCCAACTGCTAAAGAATGTAGCTGAGTGTACCCAGCCTATTGAATTTTCCATGGATACTGGGTATGCCGAGATTGGTCTGTCTGTCAAGTCAGAGAAGCACGAATATCTGTCTATGCAGATAGACACCTTAAAGGGTGAAAAGCAACGTCATGATGATTGCAGATGTTATCGAAGGGGTAGACGAAACCGTAAGCGTTATCGCAAGCCTCGTTTTGACAACCGCAAACGTGAGGAGAAGTGGTTAGCTCCTTCCATTCAGCATAAATTAGAAGTCCATTTACACTGGATTGAAAAAATCAGCCAGTATGTCCCGATTTCTTTTTATTCCATTGAAATGGGGCAGTTTGATACCCAATTGTTGAAAGCCATTGAAAAAGGCGAAAAGCCACCGGAAGGAACCGACTACCAGCATGGGGAGCGTTACGGCATTGCAACACTTCGGGAAGCAGTATTCACCAGGGATAACTATACCTGCCAGTGCTGTGGGAAAAGTATAAAAGATAAGGTGATTTTGCATGTCCATCATATTAAGTACCGGAGCCAAGGTGGTAGTGACAGTATGGATAACCTGGCTGCGGTCTGCCACCAGTGCCATACACCGAAGAACCATAAACCTGGCGGTAAACTCTATGGCTGGAAACCAAAGCTGCCTTCTTTTAAAGGTGCTACCTTTATGACAACTGTACGCTGGATACTATATAATAAAGTAAAAGAAATGTTTCCAGAACAAGATATATTCATTAAATACGGTGCGGAAACCAAGGAAATCCGTAGAGAACGCAGTATTGAAAAATCCCACACTAACGATGCCTACTGTATTGGTAAGTTTCATCCGAAACATCGGTGCCATCCGGTACATCTCAAAAAGAAGCGCCGGAACAATCGCATCCTGCAGAAATTTTACGATGCAAAGTATATCGACAGCCGGGATGGAAGCATCAAATCCGGGCAGGAACTGGCAAGTGTCCGCATCAACCGTAACCATAAACTGGATGGTGAGAACCTCCATCCATACCGGCAACAGAAAAAGAAGAAAGGGAAGACAACCGTCCGAAAGAAGCGTTATGCAATACAGCCCTATGACATCGTTTTGTATAACAACCATTTTTTACAGGTAAAGGGCTGTCATTGTAACGGAAGCCGGGTAATGCTGGATAACGGGAAATCTGCTGCAATCAAGAAAGTAAAGACTATTCAATATGCAGGAGGTTATGTTCCTGCTTAAATCTTAGAAAGTATGAGAAAGGACGTATTCCTCGCCGTTCAATCCGCAGGTTGGGCGGGGTATCCTGCTAGAATTGATGAAGATCCAAGATATCATATGTAATAGGAGAAAATTATGACTGAACAGGAAAAAATTGAGATTTTAAATGAACTGGAAGCAAGATTTGAGAAAAAATATAAAGGCTGTCTGACCAAAGAGGATACACAGAGTATCCTAAAAGAGCCGAGAAACAAATGGTTTCGTGATATTCAAGGTAACATTTGTAATTCCTTAATGACAGATGCTTTTGACAATAGTATCGTAGCATGGCAGGTCTGGGAAACCATTCGGAAATTAACCTGTGTTGTATGCGGAAAACAATATGTACGGCACCTGGAAAAGGAGGACCATGCGGAAGAAATTGCAGAAGAGCTTTGTCAGTTTGTATATGATTTACGGATGCGACAGAAAGAGAGGAAATAGATGGGAGTAATAAGAAACAGGTTGACTATTGTACATGACTATAATCTGGAAAGAATAAATAAAGTACGTGAAAGTGCAGTTGAATATTTCAAAGAAGTCGTACAGGAAGAATTATCTTCTGATAAGTACGATGTCAACACACAGATGATTAGTCCTAACAAAACTGATTACAGTCAGATACAGTCTATATCATCATAATCAACTACAAGCTCCAAAAGCGAGCTTTGAATGTAATTTTCACAAACAAGGCTATGAATTTTCTTCCATCGAAGAAGTAATAAAATACATTGCGAGGCATGACAAAAATAAATACAAGCGGGCGCAAAAGCGGCTTTATAACAGTCCGCTAGAGCGAGCGTTTCGAGAAATAAATCGGTAGTAACATTGTAAAAATATAATTATTGAGCAAGTAGCAGCGGTTACTGGATATTAGAAATTAACAAGCGAGGAGGAACAACTTATGTTAGAACTGAAAGGAAAATACAATACTGCAAAAGTGTTTACAGATAATATTGATGCTGAGACCATTTCTCAGATTATCAACCTTTGTAACCAACAGTCCATGGAAAAATCCAAAATCCGTATCATGCCGGATTGCCATGCCGGAGCTGGCTGTACGATTGGGACAACTATGACGATTGAAGATAAGGTAATTCCTAATCTTGTAGGTGTAGATATTGGCTGTGGCATGTTGGCAGCAAAAATTGATGTGAATGAAATAGATTTTGAAAAATTAGATCAGACAATTAGAAAGAACATTCCATCGGGAATGTCTATTCATGATATACCGTTGCTGCCAGATGCGCATTATTCTTTTTTAAATAAAATTACTGCTCCGGTAGATATTGAAAAAGCAAAGCGTTCTATCGGCACGTTAGGCGGTGGAAATCACTTTATAGAGATAGATAAGGATACAAATGAGAATTACTGGCTGGTTATCCATACCGGTTCCAGACATCTGGGACTGGAAGTAGCAAAGTATTACCAAGAACTTGCTTTTGAAGATTGCAAGGAAACATATATTGGCAGCTATCAGGTACGTTCTGAAGAAGTTATCAAGAAATTAAAGGCAGAGAACAGACATAGTGAGATTGAGCATGCCCTGAAAAATCTGAAAAAAGAAATGGAGACGAAGGTGCCGAGTATGAAAATACCAAAAGAACTTGCCTATTTGTCCGGTCAGCACATGGATGATTACTTGCATGACATTGCAATCGTACAAGACATGGCTTCTATGAACCGCCTTCTTATCAGTAAGAATATTCTGGATGGAATGGGATGGAGAATAACAGAGTCTTTTCAAACCATCCATAACTACATTGATGTAGGATATAAAATTCTCAGAAAGGGGTCTGTGTCAGCCCGAAATGGGGAGCGATTGATTATTCCCATCAATATGCGTGACGGTGTTTTGCTTTGTAAAGGAAAAGGAAATGAGGACTGGAATTATTCAGCACCACATGGAGCTGGTCGGGTTATGTCCAGAGGACAGGCAAAAGAACGGATATCCATGGAAGAGTTCGAAAAGTCAATGGCAGATATCTACACTACCAGTGTCTGCCAGTCCACCCTAGATGAAGCGCCGCAAGCATATAAGCCTATGCAGGAGATTGTTGAGAATATCCAGGATACAGTAGAAACTCTGGATGTGTGGAAACCAGTTTATAACTTTAAGGCAAGTAACTGAAAGGTGGCAAAATATATGTTTAAGTTCAAAGAAAAGCAAAAAGAATTACGAGAAAATCTAAAAATTATCAGTAGTGATAAAATTTATCAAATGCTAGTGGAAAAGGTCACAAAATGTTTCAAAAAAAATGTGTGGACAATGATAGTTGCTATCACAATAGGTTTTACGTTTGGCTTTGTAGTGGCATACTATTTTTATAAACATTGTCCTATATATATAAACGCTCCCTTGACTTTAAAAATTTTATTTGACTGTATAGTTGTATTTACTTTAGTGTTATTTAATTCATTTTTACAATGGATAGGCTTTATGATTAGTAGTAGGCGTCTATCCAGTGATGAGCTGTCATATTTGAATGGGGTGCTTTTGAAGAATGCAGTTCGTAAGAAATCGGATAATGGCAGTATCAGGATTAATACAAATGGAATTTTCTGCTTAACTCCAGATGGCAAGCTATTAAAGGTAAGCGAGGATATTACAAATGGTGTAGAAGTTATCATAAAGGAATATTACCAGTTAACTGATTTATGCCTAGTAACTGCAGTAAGAGAGTACCAAGTTTATGAACACGATAAACTAATAAATAAAATTATCAAAAAAGTTAAGCGTAGCAACTGGGAATTTCTCATGGATGAATTATAAGGAAAAGTTTGTATGGAAAACGAAAAATCTTGGATTGGATGGTTTATCGAGGACTGGCAGAGATATAATCATGCCTTAGTTCTTTTGTTTTATCTATATCCTATTTTTATGGTATTTACAGTAATACCATTAATGCCGCAGTGTGTAGGATGTATGTTTTTATTAATTATTCGTTCTGATAAGTTACCTGTTTTGAGAACTATTGTTACAATAGGCTTGTTTGCTTTAATTCTTACAGTAGGATTTGTTATTCAGTGGTTTTGGGATAGGAAGAAGCCTAGAATATAAATATATTTGTCCAAAGGATGAAGAAATATGAGAAAATATCAAGATTTGAGCGGAAAGAAAATAGGCAGGTGGGAGAATCGTTTAAAAAAGAGAATGGAAAGATTTCTTACCATTGCACCTGCGTTTGTGGTAAGAAAAAGGATGTGTACGGTTACTTGTTCTCCACAGGGAAGTCTTTATCCTGTGGGTGTATGTCTAAAATAATAAAAGAAGATCTCGTAGGGCAGGATTTTGGGTTGCTTCATGTTGAAGAAAAGGTCATGATTAATAACCACACCTACTGGCGTTGTTCTTGCCAATGTGGAGGAAGTAAGATTGTGCTACATAGAGATTTAAAAAATGGAAATGTCAAGTCTTGTGGATGCAGAGGAACCTTCCAGGGCAGTATGTCAAAAAGCATGGAAGAATATTACAAAAACGGAACTTACATTCCTGGAATCCAGAGAAAAGAATTAAACAGCAATAACACATCTGGTTTCCGGGGAGTGAGTTACAGGAAAGATCGGGGTAAATACCGGGCATATATCAAATTTCAAAAGAAAGATATTTTCTTAGGAAATTTTGACCGGATGGAGGATGCAATTGAAGCAAGGCTTATTGCTGAGAAAGAGTATTTTGGAGAAGTATTAGAAAAGGAGACAATATGAGAATATCTGAAATTATTTCGTGCATTATATTATGTACTGGTTTTCTTGTGATGATAATCGGAGGCGGAATGGTATTAACATCGAAAGAAGATAAAGCGGAAGATACTGCAAAAAACATAATTATTATCGGAAGCTTAATAGTGATTTTAGGATGTGTTGGTATGATTATATCAATGTTTTCAGTAGTATAATCTTATATGTTCATGCCTAAATTTTCCTAAAAGTAAAAAATATTGTATACTGTCAGTAACAGAAAAAGGAAGAGAGAATTGCTATGATTACAGAAGGTGGATTTGATGGTGAAATGTTTCTGAAGGAAAGCAGTGAAAAGATAGGTAAAATTCATCAGGTAGAAATTACATATAGTCAGTGCGATGATTGTAGGGTACAAATGGTGATCACTGCTTATAATGGAAACCATCCGTTAAAATTCGGGGACTATAATTGCAAACCAATCACAGAATTTTCGTTTGGTGAAGGAATGTCAGACGAAAAATATTTGCAATCCAAAGTTACTGCCAATAGGATTCGGTCCTATATAAAAAATCAATTTCCCGATATTAAAGTGTATCGTTCCACTAAATGTACTTTTGCTTGGTTTGATGATGTGAAAGGAGATATCAGTTATGGTAGCAACAATCGTGAATTGGGATAAAGACTTAGTTTTACCGTTATCAAAAAAACTACATATAAAAAGAAGCGAAGATGGATATCAGGCATTTTGTGACGGTGCTTATGTTGGAGATCTGCTGCCAGGATATTATCATCGAAATTCCGTTACAGAAGCAATTAATGATTCTGATATTGAAAAAATTAAAGTGGAAGAATTCGAAGGCACAGTTATTGATTATGGAGAGAAAACGGGTGCTGTTCCAAGGAAAACGCTTGTTGTGGAGCTGGATCAGAAAACGAATAAACTGCTGAAACAAGAAGAGAAAAGAAAAAAGAAGGAACGTGCTAAGGAAGAAAAGGCAAGGAATCTTACCTGGGATAAGGTCAATCGATATTTTATGGCATCAGGCATCCTAATGATAATCAGTCTTATCTTTCAGCTTTTTTCGAAAATTTTATAAGAAAGGGAATAGTATTAGTAACTAAAAAAATGAAAAGAAATCATAATTCTATAGAAAAACTCATAGAAGCAATCAAAAACTCAAAAAACATTGTATTTTTCGGTGGTGCCGGTGTATCGACCGAAAGCGATATTCCAGATTTCCGAAGCAAAGATGGGCTGTACAACCAGAAGGATGTCCAATTTGAAGAATACAGCCCGGAATACCTTCTTAGCCATGAGTGTCTGTACCATAACCCCAAGGTGTTCTTTTCTTTTTACCTTCAGAAAATGGATACTAGGAATATCCAGCCGAATATCACACATCAGGTACTTGCCAAGCTGGAAGAATGCGGTAAGCTGTCTGCAATTATCACACAAAACATTGATGGTTTGCATCAAAAAAGCCGGCAGTAAGAAGGTGCTAGAAATCCATGGGACAACACAAAGATGTTATTGTACCAAGTGTCGCACAGAGTATGATGGCGGTCATATTTTTACATCAAGAGATGTAATACCAAGGTGCCCAAGCTGCGGAGGCATGGTCCGGCCGGATGTAGTGTTATATGGAGAAAGGGTACAGCATGAAAGAGAAGCAATTCATGCGATTCATGATGCGGATATGCTCATAGTAGGAGGTACTTCCCTGCAGGTATATCCAGCCGGCTCTTACATTCGGTTGTTCAATGGTGATTGCCTGGCAGTCATTAACCTAGAACCAGTTGTGGTACCGTTTAAAAAGGAAGATATCTTTATTCAGGAAAATCTTGGAGAAGTGTTTTCTGAGGTAGATAAGGCATTGTTTTGAAAAATAGGAAAAAAGAAAATAGTCATGTATGTGTCTGCCTTTACCTGTAAAAGAGGAATTTGTTGTCTAAAAATAATTTGGACGAATATATATGCTATGATGTTCGTAAAATCAAGTAATCAGGAGGAATACTATGGAGTTCACCAAAATAAGGGTACGAAATTTGCCGACGGAAGAAGAGTATATACAGGAGAAAGACAAAGAGTATCAGGTATTGAAAAAATTGTCTAAAATCCCTTTGATTAGCAATGGCATTGGTGCATTGTTAGCTTTCATAGCTATAAGTGTAGCGATTGCAAAACTTAGTTATTTTGATGTAGGTGAATTCATGATGACAATGGTTGTTGGTGGAGGAATGATTTTTCTTTTCTGCAAATGGGCTTTCGAAGATGTCAGGAAATATAAAGACAGGAAGAAAAAGTATGAACTTTTCCAGCTATATTTATCCTTTGATACGGAAACCGAAACGAAATTCGTACAAAGCGATACGGAGGTGTGCGGAAAATTTACCGGCTTGTATTTCATAAGAATGCTAAAAGAAGATCCACATCCTCATGTATGGTGTAATCTTTGGAGTGAAACTGCTGCGGAACTTTGGTTTAAGTACAAAGAAAAAATTTTTATCGTTCCGATTGCTGCAAAAGGAATTCACGATGATGCAATAACAGAGGAAGAATGTGTTTACGATTTTAATCCAAAAGAAAATGGTATTATTTATTACAGGCAAAGAAAACCTGAAAAGTCGAGCAATAGTAGGGACGAAATTGTAATAGAAACTGATGATAACTGGGGCGATGCGAAAGGCACCGAACATACGTGTGGTGCTTTGTGTGAAGTTCGGTCATGCGAAGAAGAATACCTGGTATGTGAAAATGCTAAAGGGAATGGAGAAAGAATAGTTATTTTCAACGAGCAGAAAGGAGAATTGTATGATAGAATTAACAGAAGATAGCGGATATAAATGGTTGAATCCGACAGAAAAAGAATTAGCTGAATTGAGTCATATGCTGGGATTAAATACTTCTGAGAAAGAAAAGGAGTTAAACAATCTTGCTGTGAAAGAAGCCTTTCTGGAATTGGTTGGAGAAGGGTTAAGTTTTGAAGAAGTAGCGCGCTATACTTGCAACGAACTGGTTATAAGATATTTACTTAGTCAGGATAAAGAATATGCCAAAGATGCATTAAAAAATCCGGAATGTCCAGAATGGCTTTTTGAGAATGTCGTAAACTGCCCTGATGTTTATGATAGTAGTTTCCGGTATGTTGCGGTTCACGCAGCCAAATGTCCAAAAGTACTGTTAGAAAAAATGTTAGATGATGAGAATAATGGAGTTAAAAATGCTGCTAAGAAACGCCTGAGAAATATGGATGGAAAGCAGGATTTTGCAAATTGGTTGTTTAGAGGAAGTTTGGGAGAAGTTATAATATTTCTTATGGTGGTTTTGTCCACTATAGGAGTCCTTTGTATCTCATTTCAAGATGCTGCACCGTCAGGGGTCCAGTTTTTCATCCTGGCTGTATTTGGTTTATCCTTGATTTTGCTGTATTTCAAAACAGTGTTTTCATATGAATCAGAAAGGCTTACCGGTATATACTGGTGAGGAATGGGAGGAAAGCAGAATGGATAAAATAGAACTAATAAGAAAAGGTAGAGAACAATATGAAATGTTGATTGTAACCCGTCATGTGCAGGGAGAGGAGCATTTCATTGGCATATTTTCGTCTTATGAAGAAACGCAAAAGAAAGTAAATCCATTTATATTCAAATATGGAACAATTTGTGTCTGGCAGATGAACTCCGGCGAACAGTTAGGCGAGGGGATTTTTGGACATGATATGGCAGCGTCAGGATGTGACTATATTGTATCAGAAAACGGTAAACGTGTAGATGTATAAATTCCAGTAAGACAGAGAGGAGGTGCTTCGGCATCTTCTTTTTATATATTAAAAAGCGACCGGATAGTAGTTTCCTTCTAAATCAAAAATAAAGACATACCCATGATACGTAAACGCAAAATAGCGAGTACCTTGACATTTTTAGGCGGCTGCTTTGCAGCCACCGATATTTAAGCTTTGCGAATCC
>PPYF01219481.1_pt1 | contig 28430 bp, 21 predicted proteins | sample 1559871 | NCBI WGS metagenome assembly PPYF01 (sample SAMN08240021, study PRJNA423297) | Human gut metagenome, whole genome shotgun sequencing project.
TCAAGATGTCAGATCAAGGTCCAGAACCACTGGTTCTTTTCCTGTCATTACTGTTTATTTAGGTTTTGAACTTTCGTTCCGTTCCATGGACTTTTCTGCAGACATCACTCTCAGAAAAACCCGAATGAAATTTTGAATTAAACGTTCAAGGTTGTTTTGTTATTCAGTTATCAAGGTTTTGCGTTTCATTCAAAAACGCCTTATCATTTTATCACATCGTTTTGTTCTTGTCAAGAACTTTTTAAGATTTTTTTAAATTTCTTTTGAAATTCATCTCTCATCTCCTGATGCGAATTTTTATATGTTATCACATGATTCATAATCTGTCAAGAAGAAGTTTCATTTTCTTTGAAGATTCTTAACACTTTTCTTTCAAAAATGTGTTTCTCATGTGCAACGCATATTATATTATCATAACAGCAGAGTTGCGTCAAGCATTTTTTGATAAATTTGAGATAAGTTTTATTTTTCTCAATAAAAGACTAGATATTGTACTTTTTTTGTATTTTTATCATTAAGTCCACATTTTACGTCATATCATTGTTATGTTTTTATCATTAACTATAAGGAAAGATTATAAAACATGATAAAATCCATATATCCAAAAAACCTCATCTCTATTATATTTCACAATATAAACATACTAGCCGCGTTTAAATTGTACCCATCGTACCAGTCTTTTATTACAGGATATTTATTCTTGAAATTAGAAGTACCAACAGGAATTCTTACCGCTGGTACAAACATGTTCTGTTTCTCCATGCCTGTCTCTCCTTTCTGAAAAATACGAATAGTATTGAATAATTATCTGCTTACCTTTACACAAACCCTCCCTGTCTTCACACCTTTCTGAAATAACCTGTTTACCTTTCCTGCTTCTTCTGGCCGTACATAAATTTCCAGATTTCTTTTCAGCCCGGAAAAGGTATCAGAATCAGCCTTTTTCAATCTTCTTCCCTTAAAATAAACTGCTTTTAAATGTTCATTTTGTTCAAAGGCATTATGTCCTATGGTGTGTAATCTGGAAGCTTTTCCATTTCCCAAAATTATTGTTTCTAATCGCTTGCAGCGTGCAAATGCTTTCTGTTCAAGTACCCGAACGGGGTTCGGCAATGTTAGCGTTTGCATCTTAGCACAATCACAAAATGCCTGTGGTGCTATTTTTTCTATAAAATAATAGTAATCTCCTATTTTTACCTGCTCTGGCACATGAACCTGACTGGTATCCTCTGTATAATATAAAAGGCGTACGCTCCCATTACTGATAGACGGATTTAAAATCTGATAGCGATTTCCAGCTATCTCAAAAACTTTTCCCACGGGATTGGAAAATGTCCAGCTTGCATGGATTTCCGTATCTTGGGTAACGGTTTCCGGGTGAATGTCCCACTGTAAGGTATAGCCTTTTTTCTTTAAATCCGGATATGAAATCGTATCTCCATAGTGACAGGTCCTTTCTGCTATCAGCTTCTCGAATTCCTGCCTGCCTGACAATTTATGCAAAGATTCTTCCGATTGTTCTTCAGGTAACTCTGACACTTCTCCCTGCTCATAAATCCGAACCTTATATTCATTATAAACGGGCGTAAAGAGTGCATGCACTTCGGTATCTTCTGTTATATCATCAAATTCCCTGTCCCAGCCGTCAAAAATATAATGCCACACTTCATCTGCCTGTTTTTCAGGATTTTCCGGAGCCTGCACTGCCTGTCCATACAGAGCTTCTTCCTCTTTTAGCAAGGTACCATCTTCATGAAAAAAATGTACCACAAAAGAACGGTTCTTTTCCTCAAAAACTGCCTTTGCCATCGTGTCTTTCTCTATGCGGGACAGATCATTATTCCAGCCTTTAAAAACATAGTAAAACTGCCTTGTCTGTGGCTTTTGTGGATGATATGGCTGTGCTGCCGCCTGCCCGTAAGGAACCGTCTCTGTTCCAAGAAGCTTACCATTTTCATGAAAATACATGACAAGATACTCTTTCGGCACTTCCCTGTACACTGCCTTTACAACAAGATTCTCCTTCACACAGGAAATATCTTTATCCCAGCCCTGAAACTTTATCTCATGATGGGCTGACTCTCCCTTTTTCTCCGGCACATCAGGAGGAAGAGCCGCTTCCTCATCAGAAACAAAAGCCGTCTTTAAAACATTGCCTTCTTCATCCTGAAATACAACAATATACTTTTTTCCTTTCTTTGTTCCTGCCAACTTTCTTTCCTCCTGAAATATTTTCCTTTTATTTTTTACAAAATTTAGAGCGTGTTTGAAAAAGGCTTTCTGCAAGATGTGTATCATAATTTGTGGGGGATTTTGTCCGAATGAGGGCGGCGTAGCTGGCTACGTCAACTTCATTTTCATTCAGGCAAAATATACCGTAAATTGGGGTGTGCAGATTGCTGGAATGATTTTTCAAACACGCTCTAATACACAATAATATCATAAGACTTTTTAAAAGTCTCTCCAGCCTTTAATGCAATAATTCCCGGTTTTTCGGAAATCTCACCTTCAAATCCTTTATTATCGCAGCGTCCGCACCATGGTTCCAGACAGACATATGGTGCTCCCGGTTTTGACCAGATTCCAAAGTTGGGAAAACCTTTACTTTCAAGCGCAATATATGGTTTACCATCTGGAAGAGCCAATGCCGCCCATTCAATCTGACCGCCATCAAACACAAGAGCATCTTTATCAAACATATCCTTTTTCAGAGCATATTTGCTATCTGTCAGCTCTAATTCGTAAACTTTATCTCCAATCGCTGTTCCACTCTCCGCATCTAAAAGAACGTAAGAAAGCTTCTCCGTACCCTCTTTAAACACAAGAGAATAGTCCTCAAAATCCGTGTCTGGCAGTACATTTACATTAAACGCCGGGTGTCCGCCGATGGTAAAATACATTTCTTTATTATCTGTATTCTTAACATTCCACTCCACTGTCAGGCGATTTCCATTTAAGCGATGTGTGATTTCCAGCACAAAGTCAAACGGATATACCTTTTTACTTTCTTCATCTGCACACAGGCGATAGGTTACGAAATTCTCGCCTGACGCTGCCTGTTCAAATTCTGTATCTCTGGCAAAACCGTGCTGCCCCATCGGATAGTCTGTTCCATTATAAGTAAAATGTCCACCATAATACTTTCCTACATTCGGGAAAAGGACCGGTGCGTGACGGTTCCAGAATGCTGGGTCTGCCTGCCATACAAGCTCCCTGTCATTTGCCTTGTCATAAATGCTGCTCAGTTCTGCCCCGTGAGCAGCGATGGTTACGGATAACCTTTCGTTTTTGATTGTGCAGGTTGCCATTGTAGTTTTTTTCCTCCTATATATCAGCAAAATCATTCTAAATATAATTTTAACTGTTCTACTAATTTATAAACTTCAGTGCCCGGATCATATTGTGATGGTTTATTTTTTATTTCATCGAATCCTGCCATTCTTCTTTTCGCATGATTTATTGCAATATTCACCCCATCATAAGTATTCACCAATTCATATATATTTTCATAATTTTTCTTATACGTTCCATCACCGAGATTATAATCAGCAAATATTTTATCTAACTTCTCATACCATGAATCCCGGTGAAGAGCAGAATCACTATAATTAAAATGTATATATAGCCAATACTCAAAAGATTGATTACTCCACGCAATATTATATCCCTTATTTTTTCCATCTTCTATCGCCTGGTCAAAATCATCATTCTCATCTTTGTCAAATACAACCCAAATATTCTGGTAAAAACAGAAGCATTTTTCACCAATCTATCTGTAGCTTCTATTAATTTCTCCGTAGAGCGTCCCTTTCCATGTATATCAATAATTGGCTTAACATCAACTGTGCCACCAATTTTCTCCAAAATAAGTTTCTGCATTCCTTCAAAATAAAAACGTTCTGTACATACTCCCTCTGTTACAATCAGAAAAGAATTTGCTTTAGGTGTCTTAAATTCCCGCTTTCTCTGCTTTCTGGCCTCTCGCCGTTTTTTGAACAAGTCATCCGTCCCCATCTATACACCTTCTTCTATTTTAAATTCTTTTAATAATGGAATACCTCCGTATACCCCTGCCAGATAATCCTTCTCAAAAGAGGCATCTGATCTTACTTTAAAGTCTGATAACGCAGATAATTCCGAATATCCATACTCATCTTTCTGCACGAACCAAATCTGATCTCGTCTGAAAAACTTTTTATCCATTAATGTGGTATCATGTGTTGTATAAATAAGCTGTGCTTTAGAATCACTGTTATAAAATAAATCGATAATAAATTTTAACAGCAACGGATGTAATTTTACATTCAGTTCATCTACAAACATTGCACCATCTCCACCAATTGCAGCTCTTGCATAAATAAACAACATGATACTCTTTATTGTTCCTTCTGATTCATTGAATAAATTTAGTGGATATTCTTTTCCATTTTTACCTTTATGAAATGTTAAAAAGTAAATTTCTTTGTCATTATCTTCATATTTAATATCCTTGATTCCTGTATCAATTGCAGATAAAAATTGCAATAATTTTTCTTTTTCATCATCAATAATATCAGGGAGAAAGTTACTTAAAATATTGACATCTTCACAAAAGTCCGTCTGAACAACTAATGTATCCATTACGCCTTCATAAGTCTCCTGAAAAATGTCTGTTTTCAATTTTAATTTGTTAAAAAATGATAATGCTAATGTTTCTTCTGGAATCTGCTCTTTATATACATCACACTCCTTTCGAACAGCCGCTCCTAAATTAGTGCTTTCTGTTGTCCTCTCAAAGATAGTCATTGTTCTATTTGTCTTCAGGCTTTTTCTATACAACCATTCTGTCACTATACATTCTGCATTGTATTCAAAACCATATTTGTATTCAAAACCATTCCGAATCTGAATCATTTCAAACTCCGAATTTTCTTCATTTTCATCAAATGAAAATGGACAAAAATATCTCGCAATAACCGTTTCTTCTCCATCTTTTACATTATTAAAAGACTTGGCAATAATCTCCTGAAAATATCTCATTCCTAAATGAAGATTAGACTTTCCACTTGCATTCGCACCATAAATCGCTGCAACTTTAAGAATTTTCTCTTTATTATCGCACTCAATCAAGTTCATCGGATGTTCTTTATAGGCATTGATTGCCGTCATATCTAAAATTGTCTCATCTTTAAATGATAACACATTCTTTAACATAAACTGTACCAGCATACTTTCACCTCCTACACATTATAATATAGGTTTTTCTTGATTTTATGTCAATATTTTTGTGATTTTTTCACATTTTTCAAGTTATAATTGTATAATACAATTTCAAAAACAAAAAGGTAATTATATAAAAGCTGCACAAAAGTAGCATTTCTTTCGTGCAGCTTTGCAATATAATTTTAATCCAAATCAAAAAGCTGTCTCGGTTTTAAGCTGATTGATGCCCAGGTTGTTTTGTCTGCCTTGATACCATATAAAACAACGCTGCTTTCTACTTTGGCAAAGATACGGCATTCTTTCTTATAGGTTCCATCTGATTTTTTCAGATAATTTTCCATATCCTTCAGACTGAACTGGAAGGTATCATTCCCCGGTAATTTGAACTTTCCGTCCTCGCCAAGTTTAACTATCTGTCCGTCGGAATACTTTTTTAAAGTATCCGTCTTGCCTGATACGGAAATTTTTTTCACTTTAATGGTTTCGTTATTGATATTCATTTCTTCACCATCTGGATCTTCGATATAAAGTTCCATGGTAAGGGAACCAGAGTTATTACTGTTACTATTCAGGTTTGATGCAACCATGTTGTAGTCACGGATACGAAGATTGAAGGTATTATCTCCATCTAAAATGTTCGATGTGCCACTGACTTCTGAAGCTTTCAGACGGTCTGGCATATAGTAACGATAATCTTCCTGATTCGATACCGGATCGAAATCATCAAGGAATGTGGCTTCCGGATCTACGGCACTAACATTGGCGGCTGCAATAACAGCATTGGCAAAAAGCTGACGTTCATCATTTGTAATATTCTCTCCATCCTGACCATTTCCCCTGTGACCTACACCTGTATAAATAACATTTCCTTTACTATAAAAATAATAATTATTACGGACATCATTCGGACTTTCCGAGTAATACTTAGAATAAGTCTCATTTGTCCCATCGCCACTCGTATGTGCTAAACAATACCAAACCACAACATCATTTGTTCCATCCTTATCACTATCTTCTTCTAAGGCAAGCTGATAGTATTGAGAATGCGTTAGTGCCGTAGAAATTGTATCTGAAACATAATATGGATACTGCGTAATCGCACCCTCATTTACCTTTGTAGAAATTTTAGATTGCTGTACATTATTTACATGATACAAAACATTATTACTAAATCCCTGTGTCATAAGACTGGTGGTTTCTTTGTTTCCAAACATATATGCCATATCTGAAACTTTATCCTGTATCGCCTTAAAAACACCATTTTTAGCTGACAAATCATTTCCTTTTTTTAATTCTGCACTCACAGTTGATTGCCTTCCATCTACTGTAATTGCCTGATCAGAAGTAATACCATAACGATCCATCCCTACACTTGCCCTAAGATATGTATTCAGTGTATATCCCCAAACCCATGTCTCCGGTGCACTCGAAGGAGAAGATACATTATCTGTATCTCTATTAATAAAAGAAGTCGTATCATGTGCAAAAATAACACTCTTTCCATCTTCAATAAATTTACGGATAGCCTTTACTTCTCCGTTGGCATTAGAGAGAGTATCTACACCAAATCCATCTGCAAAACCTATAATTATCATCTGGTAATTATCAAGGAAATTTTCTCCACGATTTTTATATTCTGCAAATCTAGCCTCATAAGTTCTCGTATCTATTGCATTGATTTCAATGCTAAAATCTTTTACTTGCGAAAGCATATTTTGGAAATCAGTGTCAGTTTTAAGATTCCAGGTTACTGGAGCGTCACTTTTCTTTTGTTGTGGATATATCTGCAAAACATTTATTGTTTGCTGTTTTTCTGCTTTTCTCTTTGTATATCCCATTTGGGAAGTTCTTATTGAAGGATTATCATTATTGCTAATCTGTAACTTCCAAGCAATTATTTTATAGTAATCTTTTGGTATTTTTCTGGTCAATGTATATTCTTTTCCAATTTTCAAGTGGTATTTTCCATTTTCCTTTCGAATAACATTTTTATTCGCATCCTGAATCTGAATATATTCTGCCTGTTCTTCATCAGAAGACAAATTACCATCAAAATTAAGATCAATAAATAATTCACAATCGTAAGTTGCTGTTGCCGCAGATATTTCTGACTTATTCTCTATTGTAAATGTATAACTCAGTCCATCTTCATCCTGCTTTAATTCTCCTGTTTTTGCTTCTTCATTATATTTATAAGTTGAATTATTCAATCGAACTGGCTCTGGCGGTAAATCTTTAAAATTAATTTCTGGTTTGGCCAAGTAGAAAAAGAAATTCAGATTTTGTTTTTCATCCGCTTCTGACCTGGACATAACATTGACTCTATTTGAAGTAATTGCCTTATTGATGAACTGATACATGTAAGAAGAAGAATCAACAACATTAGTATTTACAGACTTTGTATCTGTATTTAACAGCCCATTTCCTACAATAACCGGATAACCACTTGACACAAAATCATTCAGTTCTTTTACCTGCTGTTTTGTAATATCATTGCCCGAGCCACGCATCAGACCTATTTTATTTTGTAAATCCGCTGGAAGGTTCGACTTTACAGAACTTCTAAGTTGTGTACTCGATGCATAATCATCATTTAAAAGTCCCATTAACCGGACATTCCACGAGCGATGAGTAGTTACATTTTCCGGATCTTTATCTCCTCCAAAAACTCCTCCTATATGTGCGTATAAACTGGTTTTTTTATTATTATCGTCCACATCACCATTTCGCAGGAAGCTCCAGTTATTATAGCTATCTCCGAAATAAATGGCATCATATTCCGTATTGATATCATCAATATGCCCGACAAATTCTGAGCTGGTCATGTGAGTAATATTAATTTCTGTTGCCTTTTTCTCCTCATCATCTGATGCATCGGTATATAATGTACTAAATTCCGCACAAGTAGCGTAATCTTGTGAATGATGTCCTGAAACATCATTGGCATAGCTATCTGTAAAAATAACTTTAATATAATCTACATTTTTTACTGACTTCGTAAATGTCCAATCTCTTTCTGTCCATGTTTTCAATTCTGATTCATTGTTAGAAAATTGAACTTTCTCCGTTACCATAGTTCCATCTTTTTTATGTATTTCCAGAGTAAGAACATATGGTTTTCCATTGACATAATTTGTAGTAGTCAGACGAGCTGCAAAATGAATTCCCTTCAGTTTTCTTTTACTATCTGCACTACTCAACTTATATTCAAACCAGTGCGGCTTTTCGCCATTATATTTTGTACCGTTGTTCGCATCTGTCCGCCATTTTGAATGCCAGTATGTCGCAGCATTGCCATCAACAATTTTATCAACGCCTCCATTCGAACCTTCTCCATTATCTCCACCACTGGCAGTTCGCGCCTGACAACAATAGTTTTGAATACTTCCCCTTTCTTTTTCTCCCTGTAACTCTTCTTCCCCCGTTTCTGTCTGTCCAAGCCACTTTCTTACCTCATTCTTTGTCAGACTCGCTGTTGCACTCGCCGGTTCAATATCTAATACATTTATCGTATCTTTATGTGCTTTTTCTCTCTTATATTTATAGTTAATAATATACTCAATTACTCTCGCCTGTGAGATATCCTCACTCAATGGGTCCGTTTTTTTACCGTTTTCGCCGCTTTCCACAACTTCACGGTAATTGTTCTCACCTTTGATGTAATCAGAAATCTCCTTAAAATTACCCCGTGTTGTCCCTGTAAAATTCTTTGAAAAGTTTTTATTTACCAGATTACTGTTAATGAAATAGATTCTCTGGGAAACATAATCGTCTCCTGTTAAGGTTGTATCTACCCACTGTGCAAATGCTTTATCCATTACGTTTTTATCTTCTGTCGTCCCGGATGCTTTTTCCTGATTGATTATCGCCGGAAGCTTTGTTGTCGATGCGATTTTTTCCGCCTGCGTGGAAGAAATCTTTCCATTGATGTATACAAGGTCATAGTCAGCAAGGTGCGGAAGTTCACTTGCCCCGATTCCTGTACCGTTTTCATTGATTACTCTGGTGTCTACCTTGATAGAAAGATTTTTAAACTGTTTCTGTATCGTTTCGTCTTTGCTGTCCGGTTCAAGGTGAAAGACGTATTTTTTGAACCAGTCATGATTGGTATAGCCTCCCTGATAGAAAAGGTGGTCGATTTCTACTGACTGTTCGGTATCTTTTGCAGTGGTTCCTTCGATAAAGTCATAGTTTCCTTTTCCCGGTGTGAGGGTATACTGTGCCTTAGAGATATAATGCGTCGCCTCAAAGTTCAGGATTGCTGCCAAACTATCTGTTGTTTCATCTGTAGTATTAGCATCATCTGTGCTATCTGTATCCTCGGTCGTATCTGCGCTGTCTGATGTCGTACTCTGGCTGTTTACAGCGTCCCCTACTTCGATATAAGTATCTTCGTTTGACGGATGAGAGGCATAGTACCAGCCATAGTAGGTGTAATCTTCCGGATCAGATGCCTGACCATCTTTGGAAAGTCTTGTGCAGTAGTCTACGCTTTTTACTTTGTAGTAATAGCCATAAGTAAAGTCTTCTGGAATAGATTTGACCTGATTCTCTGATACTGCCTGACGGCCGGTTACGATGTAGAGAGCTTCCTTTTTGAGAGTTACGTCTGCTCCGGTTTCGCTATTTCCTCCTGATGCAGTACCAGTACTTGTTTCTGTACTGCTTCCGCTATTTTCTCCTGATGCAGCACCAGTACCTGTTCCGGTATTATCTCCTGTTGTGCTACTATCCCCTGTTCCGGCATTACTGTCCGTTCCGGTTCCTGCAGATGTATCACTGCCACTGCCTGTTCCGGTCTCGGTTTCACTGTCTGCATCTGCTTCATCGCCGTTATCTGTGCTTTCTTCTGTCCAGTACCAGTACTGACCGTCCTCCAAGGTGATATCTCCGTCTTTGCGCTTAGAAGTTCCTTTATTATTTTCTGCCTGTTGTTTTACATACTCTAAATCCCCAAGAAGGGTATATTTATAATATGGATGTTCTTCGATATTCTCTCCACGGTAAACGTATGGATTCATCTGTGTTCCCGCAGTGGTTGCATTATTTCTTATTGCGGTACCAGCATCGTCTCCTCCAATCAGATTATCTGTATCTTCTATGTCGATTTCGCCTTCTGTATCCGTAGTATCTGTACCATCTGTGTTATCCGTGCCACCCGCGTTATCACTGTCGTTTGTATCGTTATCTGCACTGTCTCCGTCATCGGTTCCTGTCGTGTCGTCCGCATCACTCTTTGACACAACTGGATTCTCTCCTGGGAAGGTATACTTTTTCTTTGCGATATCTTCTGTTATCTGGGAAGTTAATTCACCGTAAACATTCTCATAATAGCCAAATCCGCCTTTTGCATAATCGTAAGCATCGGCAATGGTGGTATCGTTATCATCTTTGTCTTCGAGAGCAGCATTAATTTCATTATTATCAACACTCTCGAAAGAAAGCTGATACGGTGCGGAGGCTTCGGTATCATCAGAATAGAAAAAGTTTTTGATATTTTCACGGTATTTTTGTGTAGTGCTGCCATCAGTATCTACATCTTCACGGATTGGATAATATTTCTGTTCTTCTTTGGTGTAATCACCTTTACCAGAAGTATTTTCTTCGTAGTGTCCAATCAGAGTTTCCTTGCGGGATTCTTTCAACTCCACACGATTCCATTTGGAAGCATCATCAGTTTTGGATAGAAAATATTTTTCTGCATAGGATTTAAAAGAGAGGGGGAAGCTGGTTTCGCTTGTCGTTCCGGGATTATCTGCGTTCCAGGCAAATGCAGAGCCGGGGGTGAGGGGATTTTTTACCATATCGCTCTTTGCCTCGACAAACTTCTGACGCTGTTCTTTTGTCGGAAGGACAGAAAGCCCTTCTTCTACAGAAGAAAAAGTCTGTGTCTCCCCTTTCGTTCCATCGGCATTTGTCGGAGTGTATTTGTATTGGGAAAGATATGGCTCCTGCCCGGAGATATAGTAACCGATTTCCGCATCGGCAGAGTTGTTGACTAATTCAAGAATACGGAATGGAGTTTCCTCAGACTTCTCATCAAGAATCTGCTCAATTCCCGGCATCATTTCTGTCGATGCCTGTACATTCAGCATACTTAATAATATCGCCCCGATGCCTAAACCGAGGGCTAATATTACTGCAAAAATCGTGTATAAGAATTTCTTTGTGCCTGTTTTCATGATACGATGCCTCCATTTCGTGGTTTTTCTTCTTATCTTCCCTCTATTTTCCACGCTGTGCTCATTCTTTCTTTATTTTATACTTTAATCTTCCCGTATTTTTCTTTATTTCTCTGTGTACTTCCTGCCTGTTCTGGCAGAATTCTCTTTATTCTGCTGTTTCCCTGCCCGGTGCCGCTATCACGACATCATTTCGCAAAGTTACTGTTTCTGTCTTTTCTACTTCCCGGTCATTTACCTGTGTGACAATTTTAAAGCGGACAGTGTGCTGGTCCGAAGCGTGATGGATATCTGCTGCAAACTGGGTAACATTTTCCGCTAATATCTGCTCCGTTCCTACGCTGCTTCCTCCACCAGTACCACCAGTTCCTGTGCCCGTTCCACTTCCGGTATCTGTTCCTGTACCGGAATTCTGCTTAAGAATCTGTGAGAAATAATACAAAGTCTTTTTTTCTGCATTCCAGATAATAGAGTAATAACTTTTCGTACCGTCTTCTGACTGACTTCCGAAAAAAAGTGTTTTCGACTGCGTCAACGGACGGTCCATATCACTGTCGTTTGCTATCTTCTGATCTGCTGTGATATTTGTATTTTTATTAATCCCTTTGGTATAATACATACTTAAATTTGTACTGATGGTCAGATTCTCTATCTGGTCGAGTGCATCCTGCATCTCTATCTGCGACTGCGCTCCTGCGGAAGTGCGGCGGTAGCTTTTGGAAGCTCCGGCTACAAAAGTAAGAATTACACCGGAAAATACCATAGCAATCGCTACGGTTACAACCAATTCAATCAGAGTAAGTCCCCTATTATCTTTTCTCATTCTAATAGCCGTCCCTTTCTGTTTCTTTATGACACTGTCATTGTCACTTTTCCTGTACTTTGTTCTAAGGAAATCGTTCTTTTTTTCACCCTGCCACTGACAATAATCTGATAACACTCTGCATACTGCCCCGACTTCATCTTCTTATCATAGTAGGATAAGTCCGTCCCCTTTGTATTTACCACACCAGAGTTTTCCAGATTCGTGTTCGCATCTATCATCGCATTCACATCTTCTGTCGTTACTGCCTGTGTCTGCAACGGCCGGAAACCTCCTGTATTTCTGTCCACCGTAAAAATGAGGCTGTTACTCTCGCCCTCCTCCATCTCTATCGGACGTGGCGTATCATAATCGTCCAGCTTATATTCAATCTTTGTTTTTGTCGGAGCTATCTTTTTCTCATCACTCCAGACCATACCAGATTTCTTCCCTCTGTACTCGCAATAGCTGATATAATAGCCATCACTTTTTCGTTCGAGCTTCATTTCCGCTACCAGACGGCTTTCTGCTTCTGTACGCATCCGCTCTAATCCGCTGACAATGGACTTTGCCGCCCGGGTTGCCCGGTAATCAATGAGGGCATTTAGAGAAGGAACGAGTATGCCGATTAAAATGACAAAAATACTTAAAACAATAATCATCTCTACCAAAGTAAAACCCTTATCTGCCATTTTTTTGCCGGAAAATGTACTGTCGGAAATCTTTTTATCCACAAGTATTGTATCTGTACATCTTCTCTTTAATGTCTTTTCAGCACTTGTTTTCTTTGAAAATATTTTCTGACCTGACATACTCTCCTCCTTTCTACTACATCTTTTATTCGTTTTCTTTGTTTTAATCCACAGTCGGTAATTTAATAGAGTTCGAATATTTGGAATGTCCCGACTGTTGAAAGATAATATAATGATTAACCTCTACAGTTTTTTCCAGTTTTTGTAGGTAACATAATCTTCCACATGATAGACACTGGAATCTTTATCGCTGTCCTTATCATTATTGGATGTCTGGCTGTTTCCGAGAATGTATTTATCCCCCTCCCAGAAGAAATCTTTCGGGGAAGTCCCACTGTCATTTACCTGGGACTGAAAGGCCTTGGCAGCATCGAGTGGGGACGATAAAAGTTTGGCTCCCGGCTCTAAGGTAATAGTTCCTCTTGCCATGATAATGCCGTAAAATTCTACACCTTCTTTAATTCTTACATCCCCTGTGCAAACAACAAGACGAAGCTTTTCAGCTCTTTTGGCATCAATAACCAGTTCTTTATCCGCACCCTGTACGGTTGTTTCTTTTGTCTTTATCTGTTCTGCGCCTGACGTACTGCTTCCACCTGTCGCACTTCCGGACAAACCGGATGTTTCACCTGTTCCCGATGTACTTTTCTCTTTTACTAAAAATGTACTGTTCTTTCCGTTATGTGCCATAATCGTCTGCAAACCACCGTCATCATCAGAAGCAGTAAACGTACAGGAGTTTTCATCCTTATCGTAACGCAGATTCCCCTCTGTTTTTCGGTGTTTTTCAATAAACTGCACCATTTCCTTTTCATTTACGAGATTATCAAAAACATCACGGTCTACCGCTGTCTCATCATGAACAAGTCCCTCACTGTCTTTCACTTCTTTCTTCAGAAGATCATAGCTTCCGATCATCTTTCGTTTTAAAGCGTACCACATGTTCTGATAACTGGTTTCTTCCTCTGTAACTGCTGTGGAAGTTTCTTCTGTTGTCGCACCGTCAAGCTTTCCAGACTGTGTGCTTCCATCATAGGAAAGAACATTTCCTCCAACAATGTAGCGAAGATACGCAGATGGGTCTTTTACATAAATTCCCGAAGTATTCTTCTCAAAGGAATCCTGTCCCTTAAAATAAAAGGATAGATAGCCGTTCATCGCCTTTTTCAGAGAAGGATTGTTATTATAGTATGTCTGCATAAAGTCAGAAGCCTTTTTCTCATCGGTAAAGTTCAGATAGAAATAGACATAACCTCCGGCACCGCCGCCATCACTGTAAAATACAGTCTGAACCGGCTCATCCTCGTCGACACCAATCTGCTTTAATGTCTGGTTTCCTAAAGATTTCGCTGTTTTATCTGTTTTTACGATTTTTTTAGCAAAAGCCTTTATCTTTTCCTGTACCTCTTTTGCTGTGTCCGTCTTCTTAATGCCTGCTCCATTTGCGTAAGTGTTATAATCCATCGGATTATGATAGTCCCCCGTCCCTGTTTCAAGCAGAGAATCCGGAACCAGATAGGCTAACTGTGTTCCCTTTACCGTAAGACTCTCGCCCGTCATGACATCATCACTGTTTCCTGTGTTGCTATCCTTTTCACTGCTGTTCGTCTTAGAAAGCGCCTTGCTCGCAATATAGTTCTTTCCTGCAAGAAGCAGCCGGTCTAAATTTGATAAATCCAATGTAGTACTTTTTCCATTAATCGTAATTGCACTGGAAAGGGCTGAGGCTGTTTTCTTCTCATAAGTCTTTGTTGTCGATGGAGTCTGGGCAGTATCAGTCCCGTTCTGGCTTTGGTTCGGGTAACCGTATTCTACACTGTTATGAGACTTTAAGGCAGATTCCACATCCCCATAGCCATAGTACTCTCCGGCAAGCTTCACATAACTTCCCGTTCCTGCCTTAATTGTAAGGTCATCGGAAAGATAGGTTTTTCCGAGAAGTTCTGCCTTTGCAGAGGTAACATTCACGCCCTGCGCCCAGAGTGTCGTTTCTGCCAAACTGTGAAAAGCACTGTTTTGTGCCAGTGTGACTTCTCCGGCACAGACGGTACGCTCGCCTTTGGATATGTTAAGTGTTCTTCCCGATGCCAGATAGATACCGGCGTCCTTCACCCCAACGGCCTGCCCGTTTACTTTTAACTTATCTTCCGGCAAAATGCCTGCATATACACTGCCCTGTATCTCATTATCTCCGGTCTGTGTACCTGTCGCATTGCCCGATGCACAGTAGATTCCCTTTCCGGCAACAACAATCATGTTCATAAGATCCGGTAACGTGGACGGGGTCGGATACTGGATTGGCGGCACATCGAGCTGGATATTCGTCCGGATAATTGCCGCATAGCCTCTGGCATCCACATACATCACTTTCAGATTCTTTATTGTAATATTTTTCTTTGTGTAACTGACCGTCATTTTGGCTCTGTCTGCTACAGCAGAACTGGAGGAAGATTCCCCGTCAGCGGCAGCCGTCACAATAAGCGATTCCTTCTCACTGTCAAAAGAATCCTCCTTATCAAGATCCACATATTCCCGCAGTTTTGCAATATTATAATGGGTGTTATTGGTATTGCTGACTCTCAGTCTTGTCTGTAAAATGCTTAAAAATTCCCGCTCATAAGCTGCCTGCCTCTGAACATCCATCGTCACATCGCCTGTCTTTACATTCTCGTTGTAGCTTTCCATAACATTCGTGTACGCCTCGGACATTGCTTCTGCTACATCTTCCTGCAAACCGGTACGAATTTCCTCCAAAGCCCGTTCTGCTGTATAAAATGCATCCTTTTCCTTTAATCCGGACATTTTCATACGGAAGTTCGCAATGACCATGTAGGCAATCAGCATCACAAGAATCCCGACAAGACCTACGGCAAGTATCACCGTAATCAGGGAAAAACCACTATTCGATTTTTCAGGCAAATCTTTTTTCTTTTCCATAGTATTCTCCGAAACTTTTCTCCCTCTCTGCAGCACTTTTAATTCTCTTTCGAGCCATCTAATGTCAGAATCCTGTCCTCATCCGGGAAGTTCTTTTGGGCGGCTCCCGCTTTATAAATACTTACCTTGGCAGTATAAATCCTGTCATAGGCCTCTTTATCATCGAGCGAATTGAAGTCAAGTACATTTTGCGCACTGTTTCCGCTCGCTTTCTTTGTAAGACCGCTATCCGTAATCTCTTTATAGGTGAGCTTCATCTGCTGAAGCTTTGGCCGGCTGCTCTGTGTCAGGTTACTGATATCATAATTCAAATTACTGCGAAGCTGTATCTGCGCCCGGTACAGACCTAAGTTCGTATTCCAGTTCGCATTACCTGTCGCAGTCGGATTCTCCTCAATCGTAAGCGACATACGGTAATTCGCCTCCTGCGTGGAAGTTGGCGGAACCTTTACCCGTGTTGTCGTGCTGCTTTCTGCATCCGTGTCTGTACTTTCCGTATCCGTCATCGGAATCTGCTTGGTCACATACAGATCAAACTTCAGGTTATCCGTATTATCTACCACAATCTCATCTAATGGATTGACACTGCTCGTTGACTGATAGTTTGGATAATAAAATACATACAGACCCTCTAAATTATTTCCCGCTTCCGAACTGTAAAATGCCGTATACGCGCTGACATATGTACAAAAGCACCCCTGTTTCCAGTCTTTATCCGACTGGCTCTTTCCAAGGTTTTCTCCCCCACAGGGACAGAGAGACATCGTTTCATACGGGTTGTCCGGGTTCTGATAATTGTACGCCCAGAGCGTGTATCTCGCCTTGGCTGTAACAACACCCGCTTCTTTTGTCACTTTAATCTCAAGAATACGCTTCGTATTCGCATATACCTTGTCATAATCTAATTCCGTCGGTTCTGCCACATTCTTTGAGCCGCCATCCTCACGATATTTTTTCTGTGCCTCAACCAGTTGTTCTTTTATCATTGTCTGCATCGCATTCTCATCCCAGTCCTGATCCATAATCAAAAATGCATTCTTTTCCGTATCAAGCTTGGAGATATTCGGCATCAGATAATCATTTTTCCCTGTTTTCTTACTGGAAGTGCCCTTTTTATAACCAGAAGTTTTACTTCCATCAAACTGTATCAGAGCATCAAACGTATTGTTCTGGTTTCGAATGCCTTCCATTGAAAAATAATACTTTGACGCATTGCTTCCCTTCGTGCGGGGTAAAAAGGTATAAGTCTTTCCTTTATCTATGGAAAGAATCGAAGAAGTAACCTTGTCCGCATCATTTCCAACTTCCTCGTAAAGCTTTGTCTTCTGATATTTATCACCGGACTTTATCATTTCCTTTGTCACTACAGAAGACGTGCTGCCATCTGTATTATCATTTTCCTCCGCATCACCAGAATCTTCCGGCGCAGAAATATCGGCCGCATCCTGCAGAAAGCTAAAACGATTTTCCTTCGTCACCGGGTTTATCGGATAATTAAAAGCAAGTGCTGTCTGTGCAAATGTCTTTGCCTTAATCTCCTCCATGATATTTTGTGCTGTTGTCGTTGCCGAAAGATAAATGCCCGACTTTTTGTTTAACCGGGAAGAACTGACAAATCCACGAAAAAGAATAAGCGCGAGAACCATAAAAATGCTGACTGCGACAACTAACTCAAGTAAACTCATACCTGCGTTATCCTGTCTCAATGTTTTTTTGTTCATTGCAGTCACATCCTTTCCCGCGCTTTTTTATTTATTTTTCTTTTTGTTATTTTTGTTTTTGAAGCGTTCCAAACAGATTCTTCTTCCCATAGGTTGAAGTTCCGGCATCCGGTTCGCTGTACTGATTTCCGATACCACTCATGGAGTAAATATTTACCGTCATTGTTCCGGTCAGCCCTCCGCTTCCGGAATCAAAAGTCATCGTGATATTATCCACAGTCATTCGTCCCGTCTGACCGTTAATATAAGTAACCGCCTTCTTTAGATTCTCGTAACTTCCTTTGTAACTTAAGGTATCCTGCGTCCGGTACAGTGTCGGACTATCCTCTATGAGCGCATCATCTGTCTGCTGTTGTGTCTCGGTTGTCGCTTCGGTATTTCCCTCGATCTTATCCACCTGTTCCTTCGTTGCCGCATTATCCTGCTCGCTCAACGTCTGCTGTTGCTCCGTACTTTCCTCATCTACCGTTCCATCATCTGAAACCATCAGTCGGACACCGGTTCCCACCGTATCAATCGTAATTCCCGATGCCTTTTCAATATTCTGTGCAAGAACGATTCCGTCCTCCTCCTTGATATCTGCCGGGAACTGCTCACAGTACTTATCAATCTCATCCTGCATATTCTGCGTTTCCCTCTGGTAATATTCCTTTTTCGCCGCCATATCAAGAAGCTCATCGAGACGCGAATCAAGTGTCTCATTCTGAGCGGAGATTTCCGAAGCCTTGTCCATCTGCGGACGAAAGACCGCCACGTAACTGAGTACCATCAAAATAACACCAAAAAGCATCAATAACATTCTTTTTTCTCTGTTCGATATACTTGAAAGATCTAAATTCATGTTTTCTGCCTCCTACTGATCTTGTGTATCTGCCATCACCGCCGGCTGTGCATAATTTGCCGTTACCGACATCGTGACAATGCCACTCTCATCTTCACTTATTCCCGTTGTAGACACCCCGGTCAGTGACTCGAACTTCCGAAGCTGCATTAATGTATTTGCCGCTTCCTTTTTATTTGCCACCTCTACAGAGAAAGAAACTCCGGTTCCCGTGGAAGTAAAGCTATCTATCACAAGGGTTGACGGCATTTTCTGCTCTAATTCCCCTAAAAAAGCAACCAGACTTTCATTTGGTGTATTCGTAAAGTTATACATTTGCTCATACTGGCTGTACTTTTCCTTCATCGATTTATACTCATTGTAAATCGTTTCTGCTGACTCATTTTTTGTAATTTCCGTATTCAGACGTTTCTGTCTCTGCGTCTGGTACAGACGGCTTCCTAAAGAAAAGGCAACCAGAATGATCGAAGCAGCCGCCCCAATCACAAAGACAACGACAGCACCACGGATATCCTCACCATTCCGCTTCTTTTTGCCACCTTTTCCCCGCTTTACCTGTTCCATCAGGTTCGCACTGTTTCCGTCCACACCAAAGAGTGCAATATAAATCGCCTCTGCATTGTCCGTCTCTTCACTTTTTGCAAAAGTATGACCCGCATTTTCTAACGGTGTTACCTTCTGTGCAAGTTCGTGCGACAGCAGCTTTGTCACTCCGAGAACTGCCGCACCGATACCGCAGCACTCAATCGTGTCAAATCCATTGCCTGGATTCCTCGCCAGGTAATAGTCCATGATTCGGGAAATATTACCGACAAGATACCTGAGATTCTGGGAAACTTCTGTTCTTGCTTCCTTGATTTCTTCTGTCTCATCCTCCGGCTCCGCGATATCTGAATTCAGATTCAATGTACGTCTTACACAATTTCGCTTTCTCATAAGAGAAAGGGCTTCCTCATAGGAAAGATGTTCTCCAAATACCGGGAACATCTGCACTGCCTCTACCGCTCCGTTAATACCGTAGTTAATATTTCTCTGCATCCGTAGTTCCCCGTCCCGGACAACGGAAACAAGCATCGCATCTTCTTCTATCTTAATCAGCATGTGCGTTCCTTCTTTATAGACATCACGCACCGCCATGTACACACTGTCACCGATATGTGCAAGACAAGACAACATTAATCCTGCCGCTTCCGCAAGCTGTTCGTACGACTCTGCAACATCTTTCGGGCAGGCATACACCATCAGATGGTATTTCTTTTCCTTCTCCTTGCCTTCTCCTTCTTCCTCAATATCAATGATACGATACGAAATGTTGTACTCCGCCGGATCAATCGGGAAATAATCTGTCGCATTTGTCTCGATCAGGTCCTGAATTCTGTTTTTCTTAATAAAAGGAATTCGCACTTCCCTTGTTGCAATTCGGCTTGATGCCACAATAAATCGAACCTTTCTCGCAGAAATCTTTCTTGAGAGCAGTTCGTTCTTAAGCTGTTCCCCCAGTCCGCCGGCATCCCGGACCAGACCATCTTCTACGAGTCCCTGTGGCACAGCAAAACGAAAGCAACGGCGTATACTGCTGCCCTTCTTATCATCTCGCATTTCGGCGACACGAATCTCTGCCGTGCCAACCTCTATTGTTAACATATTCGCCATTTTGCTTTCCTCCAACCTGTACTTTGCATCTTTCTTATCTAAATACCAGAGAACAATCTCTGCAGTTTCTCATTTTTCCAATATAAAAATACAGGCAATTCCTGTATGTGTTTCTTTGTATATTCTCTATCCCTTTCCTGTACTTTTATACGGGAAAAATATTTTCTTACGAATACAGGAATTACACATTTCTTTCCTGCATATATCTGCCAGGAATCTGACTCTGGTAAATTCCATATCAGAGTCAGATTCCCAACGCATCAAGATACCAGTGAATCCACTGCCCTCCAAAAAGAGCTGCAAGGAAAATCCCTGCCGCAAGATACGGTCCCATCGCAAGGACGTGACCTTCTTTACTGATTTTCATGCGAAACAGATGAATCACGGAACCTACTATACAACCCAGTAAAAATGCCAGAATACTCTTCTGCCAGCCGAGCAACAGCCCGCACGCTGCCATCAGCTTGATATCTCCGCCTCCAATGGCTCTGCCTTTGGAAAGCAGATATAAAAGAAGCAGGAAACCACTGACACACACTGCGCCGATCACATGGTTAAGCCATTCTCCTTTATCGAGAACAACCGCCACAATTCCAAGAATTCCAAGGAATACATTTATCCCAAATGGAATCTCAAAAGTTCTCCAGTCAATGACAGAAAGGACAAGCAAAGCCGAAGTCATGAGACAGTAGACCACGCTCATCACATTCATTCCATTTACCAGAAAGACAAATACCCAGAGGAAACCATTTAGTCCTTCTATAATCGGGTACTGCACAGAAATCTCCGCCTTGCACCGCCGGCAACGTCCCCTAAGAAACAGCCAGCTAAACAGCGGAATCAAATCAAACCATCGAAGCTGCGCCCCACAGCTCATGCAGTGGGACGGCACCTTCACGATGGACTCCCTCTCCGGCAGCCGATAGATGCAGACATTAAGGAAGCTGCCTACGACAATGCCGAAGAGAAAAATGGTTATGTATGGTATGAATTCTAATAAAAGAAGCATAGGAAAATCTTTCTTTATGTAGTGGGGTTAATGGGTTGCTGATGATTCTCACTGAGCGAAAAAATATGTTATTCACCAGCTTTTGTTGCTGCACCTTTAGCTGCAAATTTTTCCAATTCTACTGGTTCATATTTAACTTTTGTTCCACCATTTTCATCTACAGTAATAGTAGCACTAATTGCTGTAGTCTTTCCTTTACCTGTAGAATCCCACTTATTAGATTTTAACTTAATAGAAGCATAATCTGGCACTGTCTCTTCAAGAGCTGGCTTTAAGGTATTTGGAACATTTGTTGTTGTAGATGTGATTTCAATTTTATAATTTCCTTTTACTAAAGTTGTATCAGCATCCGCTGCATATACCTGTACTGCCTGTACCATCTGATCTAAGTTACTTGCGTCTGCTGATTTTCTTGATTTCTCTATATATTTAACATACTGTGGTGCTAACAGACCAACTAAGATAGCCATGATAGCAACTACAATGATTAACTCTACAAGAGAGAAACCTTTGTTGTCTTTTTTCTTGTTGTTAAGCCATTTTAACATGTTCATTTCTCCTTTTCCTCATATATGCTTGCATTTTCTCCCGCTTTTATGCAACAAAAATGCAAACATACACGCAACTTATTGTTTTTTTTCATTTTTGTAACGGTGCAGCAGCTACTGCAAAATAATTCTGCATCGCTTTGCCCGGCTACAAAATCTATGATGATTGCAGCCTCCCTATGCCAAGACTGCATTTCACCCTCTGGAATATTGGTACATTTTCTTTAAAATTGTTTCTTCGTACAGACACGATTCGCATTTTCGAAAATGTATCGTTAAAAGATTAGAGATTATCTAATCCCTCATACATCGCTGCTATCGGCAGGATAGAAGCGATAACTAATGAGCCGACGACAACTGCCATAAATACGATGATCAATGGCTCCATGGCGGCGAGGATGGTCTGGGTGGTTATCTCCACTTCCTCGTCATAATAGTCGGCAAGTTTATTAAGCATCTGTTCTATATTACCGGTTTCCTCACCGATACCAGTCATGTGGTATACCATCGGAGGAAAGATTCCGGCATCTCTTAAAGGTTCCGATAACGGAATTCCCTTCATAACTTCTTCACGGGCATTTTGAATTGCCATCGAATAATGTATATTATTGACGATTCTTGACACGATGTCAAGACAATCTATCATCGGCACACCGGCGGCAAGCAATGTGCTGGCGGTTCTTGCGAACCGGGAACAGTTGGACTTTACAACTAACTGTCCAAACAGTGGCATCTTCATCTTTATCTTATCGATATTCTTTCTTCCGCCTTCTGTCCGATAATATGCCTGATACGCAGCAAATATTGCGACTGCGACTCCAACAATTATATAAACATGGGTTCCTGCCCACTCACTAAGCCCCATGACAAACATCGTAAAGGCAGGCATTTCCATGTCAATTTCTTTAAACATATCGATGAAAATAGGGATAACGTATAAAAGCATAACCCCGATAACACCGATACAGGCAAAAATCAGGACAATCGGATAGACGGTTGCCTTTCTTACCGTTGCTTTCAACTTAGCTTCCTTTTCAAACTGTTCTGCCATTCTGGAAAACGCCATCTCTAAGTTACCGGAACTCTCTCCGGCTTCCACCATGTTAATAAGCATGGGCGGAAATACATGACTTTCTCCTCGCATTGCATCTGCCAGTGAATTTCCCTTTTCGATATTGGTCAGAACTTCCGCAATGGACTTCTTCAATGTTTTATTTTCCGTCTGTTCCTCTAACATTGCAAGTGCTTCTTTCATGGCGACACCTGACTCTAAAATGCTGACGAACTGTCGGCAGAATACGGAAAGGTCTCTCGGCTTTAACTTCCTGCCAAAAGTGAAGTTCATATCAAACTGCTGACTCTGTTCTTCTAAGGAAAGAATGACATAGCCATCTTTCTTTAAAAGCTCCTTGGCGGCGTCCCTGTTGTTCGCCTCCATCTTGCCTCGCTTTTCCTTCCCCGCTTTATCTGCCACGATATAGAAATAACCCGGCATAGCTGTTACCTTTCTAAACTATCTAAATAAAGTTAATCTTCTTGTTCATTGTGACAGGATCCTGTGCATAGCTGATGACTGTCTCCCCGTCTACCATACGCTGCATATATAAGTCATAGAGCGCATCGTCCATCATCTGCATTCCAAGACGCTTACTCGTCTGGATGATTGAAGCAATCTGAAATGTCTTTCCCTCACGGATCAGGTTGCGGACCGCATTATTGGCAAACAGCACTTCTAAGGCTGCCACACGTCCCTGTCCATCGGAACGCTTTAATAACTGCTGGGACACGACACATTCTAATACGGCGGCAAGCTGGATCCGCACCTGCTGCTGCTGATCTGGCGGAAATACGTCAATAATTCGGTCGATGGTCTTATCCGCTCCGATTGTATGGAGTGTCGATAATACGAGATGACCTGTCTCGGCGGCTGTGATTGCAGTAGAAATAGTCTCTAAGTCTCGCATCTCTCCTACTAAAATAACGTCCGGGTCCTCCCTGAGTGCGGCGCGGAGTGCCTTTGCATAGTTTTCCGTATCGCTTCCGATCTCTCTCTGATTTACGATGGATTTATCATGCTTATGCAGATATTCGATTGGGTCTTCGAGTGTGATGATGTGGTCTGCTCTGGTACGGTTAATGACCTGTATCAGAGAAGCAAGGGTCGTGGACTTACCACTTCCGGTCGGTCCCGTTACAAGGACAAGACCTCTCTTTTTCTCCGTCACTGCCACAACTTCCGGCGGAATCCCAAGCTTGTCCGGCTCCGGAATCTCAAATGGCAGTGCTCGCATGACGCTCGCCAGCGTTCCTCTTTGCTTAAATACATTCACACGGAATCTCCCTACACCGGGAATGGCGTGTGCAAAGTCCGTCTGTCCACTTTCTTCTAATTCTCTTTTATGCCTTTCATCTAACAAAGGCATGATTAGATTCTTTACATCATCCGGCTTTAACTTCTCCTCCCCCTCGGTGTGAAGAACCCCGTCAATACGGTAGTTCGGTGCTCTTCCAACTGAAAGATGGATATCCGAAGCTCTACATTCGACCGAATGAATCAATATCTCACTTAAATCGTACATTTCTTTCCCCTTCGCAGCTTCTTATATTCTATACATTTCCCCAGAAAACTGCCTATTCTATCTTTGCCTGTTACTCTGTATTTCTCAGGAATACCATTTCATCAATGTTTCTTTTTGGTTACAGTCCATTGCACTCTGTCTGCCTCTATGCCTGCTTCTACTCGTAAGAAGCTTTCTGCATTTCTTCTATAGAAGTAACCCCATCTAAAACATCCCGGATACCATTCTCACGAAGCGTCCGCATTCCGTTCCGTCTCGCCGCCTCGATGAGCATCTTTGAATCACTGCCCGTGGCAATCAGTCGCTGTATCTCTTCATTCACTTCCATAATCTCAAAAATACCTTTTCGTCCATAATACCCTGTATTATTACAGAGATTACAGCCACCCGGTTCATAAATCTCTACATCTTCTTCCTGCGGAAGACGCATCAGCTTCTTCTCTTCCAACGTTGCCAGACGCTTCTTCCGGCAGTGCGGACAAAGCTTTCTTACCAGTCGCTGCGCGATAACACCGACTACAGAATCCGCTAACATATATCGTTCTACACCCATATCCACCATTCTGCCAAGGGTTCCTGTTGCACTGTTTGTATGTAAAGTGGATACAACAAGATGACCTGTGATAGAAGCCTGTACTGCAATCGAAGCCGTCTCGCTGTCTCGAATCTCACCGATCATAATAATATCCGGATCCTGTCGGAGAATCGAGCGAAGTGCCGCCGCAAACGTAAGCTGTACTTTATTATTCACCTGAATCTGATTAATTCCTTCTAACGCCGCCTCTACCGGATCCTCTACCGTTACAATGTTCACTTCCTCACTGTTTAACTCTGACAATGCCGTATAAAGTGTTGTGGACTTACCACTTCCGGTCGGTCCCGTTACGAAAATAATTCCGTGTGGATGAGACATCATATGGTCAAATCTTTTCAACTCATCCGGTGCAAGACCTAACTCCTTCTTATCCTTTGTCAGGTTCACCTTCGAAGAAATTCGCATAACAATCTTCTCTCCATATACAGTCGGTACGGAGGAAATACGGATATCGTACTCCTGCCCGTCTACAACGAGAGACATTCGTCCATCCTGCGGCTTTCTCTTCTCTGCGATATCCATACCACCCATAATCTTAATACGGGTAGAAATGGCTGGAAGCAGGCTGTTATCGTACTCCATTTTCGAACATAGGGCACCATCAACACGGTAACGTACACGAACCTTTGTCTCTAATGCTTCAATATGTACATCACTGGCTCTTTGTCTTATCGCCTGCTCTAATATAGAACGGACAAGCTGTACGATTGGTGCATCATTAATCTCACTGTCATCTGCAGTTGCCGCTACATTCCCTCGAAGCTGCGCTCTCTCACGCGCAAAACGGTTGACTGCATCAATAGTTTCTGCCTCACCATAGTTTCTGTCAATAGCATTTGTTACATCTCTTCTCGTTGCAATATATGGCTCAATCTGCATATTCGTTACAATCGCAATATCGTCGATTGCCTCGAAGTCCAGCGGATCTGCCATCGCAAGATGTAAAATATTCGCATTATAAGGGTCTAATTCAAAAGGAAAAACACTGTATCTTTTCAGTAACTTGACATCAACGAGATCCTTTACCTCTTTTGGTACCGTAAGACCACGAAGCTGTACCGTCTTAAGTCCCATCTGCGCCTCTAAGGCACGGGTGATCATCTCTTCAGTGATGAAACCTCCCTCGACTAAAATCTCGCCAATCCTCTTATTCGTAACTTTCTGCCGACGCAGTGCCTCCTGCAGCTGTTCCTGTGTCAGTACGTTTTGCTGAATCAGCAAGTCTCCTAATCGTAATCGGTTTCTTCGTCTTAACGCCATGTTACTTCCTTCTTTCCCCAGATACAAGCTCGAGAAAAAGCCGCATTAGAACATCCCCTTATCTAAATGCAGCCCCCTTGTCTGTCTGTATCTTCATATTTTTCTTTAGATCATAGAAAATCCTTATTCCTATCCATTAACTATTTATTTAAAAATTTACCATATCACATATTTAATTGTCAATTATAAATTTAAAAAAATGTCAAAATTGTAGGAAATTTGAGGATGAAGCTGGGAGTTATCCTTTTTCCTGAAAGACATAGTAAAACTGCCTTGGTAATATTACTATTAGAAGTTTGGATGTGAGCATATAAGCGAACATTCAAACCTCCGCAACTAAAATCACAATTCAAGAATGCTCCAGCTCTCTTCTCGGGCGTCTGTTGTTAATGAATTAACTAGAGCGTGTTTGAAAAATCATTCTAATAAATCTTGTTGATTTTATTCCTCATTTATATGATAATATTCTTGGCAGATATCCTCTGTGAATCTGATCTTTAATTTAAGGAGAATCGAAAGATGAAAAAATTAACAAGACAGGAGAAGCATGAACAGTGTATTCGTGAAATCCGTGGAACGCTAGTCGTTGTCGCAGTCTGCTGTGTATGGCATATTTCCAGTGCATTTTTACTGAATGGAACCGGGCTTTATTTTCTTGGTATGCCGGCATGGTTTAGTGTGTCTACTTTAGGAACAATTGTTCTTTCTCTTCTGGGAGTATGGTATTTACTCAAGAAAGTATTCATTGATTTTGAATACGATGATGAAGAGGAAGGAGGCGAAGAATAATGTCTTCCAGCCAGAAAATTATTCTTGCTATTTTTATTGTTTACCTTGCTTTAAATGCGATTATCGGTATCGTGTTCAGTAAACAGCAGGGAAAGAAGCAGCATACTTCCTCGGAAAAGAAGTTCTTTATCGGCGGAAGAAACATGAACGGGCTTCTTCTTGCGATGACAACGATGGCGACTTATACTTCTGCCAGTTCCTTTTTATCCGGTCCTGGTGCCGCAGGTCTTACTTACGGCTACGCGCAGGCATGGATTGCTACGGTACAGGTGCCGGTTACCTTTTTAGTTCTTGGTGTACTTGGTAATAAGCTTGCCATGGTTTCAAGACGAACGGGAGCTGTTACGGTTGTTGGATATTTAAAGGCCCGCTATAAGAGTGATGCCTTAGTAATTATCACAAGTTTACTTATGGTTGCTTTCTTTATGGCACAGATGATCGGACAGTTTACCGGTGGAGCGACTCTCATCTCCTCTATTACCGGACTTGACCATGTTGCTTCTTTATTAATTTTTGGTGCGGTAGTTATTATCTATACTTCGTTTGGTGGATTTACCGCCGTTGCCATTACTGATACGATTCAGGGAATTATCATGTGTGTCGGCACTTTCCTGTTTATCTTCTTCGTATTAAAATCAGGCGGCGGGCTTGCCGGAATTGATGCCGGACTGGCACAGAATCTTCCAGGTGTCTATGACGACCTGTTCTCTGTATATACTCCGGGAACTTTACTTAGCTTCTGGATTCTGGTTGGTTTCGGTACACTCGGACTTCCGCAGACTGCCGTTCGTGCGATGGGATTTAAGAATACAAAGAGCCTTCATTCTGCCATGTGGATTGGCGCGATTACCTGTACTTTCATCATTGTTGGTATGCATATGGCAGGTACATGGGCCGGTGCATTGGTTGACACAAAGAATCTTCCAACCTCTGATTACTTTATCCCATATATCGTACAGAAAATCATGCCTGCCGGACTGGCCGGAACCTTCCTTGCTGCTCCGATGGCTGCCGTTATGTCTACCGCTGATTCCCTGCTGATTCTCGCTTCCGCAGCAATCGTAAAAGATTTATGGCGTAACTATGTTGTAAAAGATGACCCGGTTAAGATTGCATCCTACAATAAGAATGTCGGAAAGTTAAGCTCTCTTGTTACCTTCGCTTTTGGTGTTCTAGTTATCTTACTTACCATCAATCCACCGGATATCATCTTCTTCCTGAACCTGTTTGCCTTTGGCGGTCTGGAATGCAGTTTCTTCTGGCCACTGATTGGTGGATTGTTCTGGAAAAAGGGAACAAAACAAGCCGCAGTAAGCAGCTCCATCGGTGCTGCCGCCACTTATGTATTTTGTTACTACAACGTACATATCGCCGGAATCAACGCCGTTGTGTGGGGACTCCTTGCGGGTGCGATACTGTACTTTGCCGTGGGAAAGGCAACCTGTAAGAATGGGCTTGACCCGGATATTATTGAGAACTGCTTCTAGAGCGTGTTTGAAAAATGCTTTCTGCAAGATGTGCGTTACAATTTGTGGGAGATTTTACCTGAATGAGGGCGGC
>PPYF01016911.1_pt1 | contig 28412 bp, 22 predicted proteins | sample 1559871 | NCBI WGS metagenome assembly PPYF01 (sample SAMN08240021, study PRJNA423297) | Human gut metagenome, whole genome shotgun sequencing project.
CTACGCTCTAACATAGAGGATTCTACTTTCCACCATCCGTCTTGGCGGATGGTCCCCCTCTCTCTCCAGAGAGGGAAACGTATGGCATGCTTCTCTTCATACAGCTTTTGCAGTCTTGTCTTTTACGCAGAGGGAAAAGTGCCACATGTTACCATTATTCCTATACTCTGACATACCGCATTCTACTTTCCCCCACCAGCCAAAGGCTGGCGGTCCGCCCTTTCTCTCCAGAACGGGAAACGTTTTGCATGCTTTCCCTTAGTGCAACTTTTCCCTTTGGCATTAAAAAACACACGAAATGTCCTATAACCCCCTCTTGGGTATAAGCACAATAAAAAGCCTGGCATGAAAATTTCATGCCAGGCTTTTTACATGAACGAATCCCCCCGCAAGGTTACGCCTGCTATCCGCAAATCCCTAAGGGTTTCGGTCTATAGGCTCCACTCATTTTTTCTTAGAACGATCTGATTTCCTGAAGCCTTACGGTCGTCCTTCTCTTCTTATTTTTTCAGCGGTAGTACCCAGGAGAGACCGCTTTCTTCCAGTTCCCAGATTTTATCCGTGAATCCATAGTATTCTTTTCTGGCCGAATCCACTTCAGTCTGCATCTGTGACAGAGACCTTTCTTGAGCCAAAGAACCCGGTTCTTGTTGGTCTGGCCATAACCGCAAGAAAAGAGAAGCCAGCGATAACCCGCCGGCTCCTGCTCTGAAAACGAAAACCTTATACCGGTTTCCATACCTGCCTTACTCAGATTCCGGCCCTGTTAACCGTTTATCTGCCTCCGGTTCCCTTTTCTTTTCTGACTTTCCCAGCTCCTGCATAAACTGGTACATCAGCTGTTCATACCTGAACACTCCGGCATTTTCTTCATTCACATAGGATAGAGTTGTTTTTGCCGTACAGGTACAGCGCCACTCTCCTACATGATGAATCGATTCTATATGCCGAACCGCTTCCTGCTGAATCTGTTGCATATCCGCCGGGTTCTCATACTGCATAATCACATAAAACTGTCCATCAATTACATAGGCAAGAATAGCCATGTGATCAAACACATCCTGCAACACCTGACCGATTGCCTTAAGATACGCATTGCCTGCCGTATCCCCAAACGTTCTGCGGAACTGTTCATACTCCTTAATATAGAATCCCATAACGCAGAATTTCCTGCCATGATGCCAGAATTCTTCCAGGTAGTGATTCATATTTTCTGCCAGCCCGCGAAGGTTATTCAGCCCGGTTATCGGATCTTCCAATCGCCCCTTTGTATAATTTTTCTCATCTGCAAGCTGCTGTTCCAAATCCACAAAGAACCCCAGAAGACCGACAATCTTGCCATCCTCGTATACCGGCATCTTATTAGCCAGAATATGATGGAGTTTTCCACCCACGATACAGGTTCCCCTGGCTCCAATAATCGATTTCCCCTGCGTGAGTACCTCCACCTCATCGTCGTGAAACGGGCCGTTCTCAATATGCCAGTGCATGTCTTCATCGGTTTTTCCTATCAGTTCATCCACAGCGGATAGCCCGTAATATCGCAGGAAGCTCTGGCTCGCCCCGGCAAACCGGCGATTTTTATCCTTCCAGAAGCACATGAGCGGAGAATTCATGCACAGATTAGCCCACAATACGTCAGCGGTGGAATCTTTTCCTTTCAGTGCTTTGATTTTCCCCCGGTGCATCCAGTCTTTCCGCCGGCTGAGCATATCCAGCAGTTTTTCCGAATCGAACCCGGGATGCACAACCATGAGCAATACTTTTCGGAAATCTGACTGGGGCAGCGCCATAGCGATATTATATGCCCACTGATATTCCCCGTTCTTTTTACTGCGGAAATAACAGGAAATTATCCCATTCTTATTTTGACGCAGCCGCTGTTCCATAGTAGACATCTGATAAAAGGCATCATATGCCTCCTGATCCGCCGGATAAACAAAATGATTCCTGTAGGTGTCCATCACATTCTGGATTCCATAAATCACCTTATGCCGGCCTATGGGCTGCTCTACTATGGAGGATTTTATGCTGACAACCTCATCCTTATCCAAATCCAGTAAAGCCATATCACTGTACATATAGTACGTATCCCGGAGATACTCATCGAGCTGGTCATTTTCACTGGGTCTTACATGAATGGCCACATACCGGAGCTCTGCCTGGTATGCCGTATGCCCCTCACAGGAGGCGATGGCCTTGCCTTTGAGTTCCATGTAATGGTCGCCCCGTGGATAGGTAATGACCTGTTCGTCTCCTATCTGCTGAAGCTTATGCTCCACAAACATGGTATGAAAATGGTTCATCGAATCCTTTGGGTCATTCAGTATGGCTTCCCACTGCTGTATACTGTCTATACCATCCCGGTAAAGTACATCCGTATACTTTTCATTACTATACAGGATATGGAATTTCTTATCATACCTCTCAACAATCATAAGCGGAGCATCGGTCTGATAATCAACCGCGCTTATTTTATTATAGTAGTTATGCAGGGCCAGAGATTCCACGGTCTGCTGTGTATTCTTTACATGCTGCTCCAGCACATCCCCCGGCATGGGTCGGCCAAAATAATAGCCCTGAATCTTTTCACAGCCAATCGTATAGAGAAAAACATATTGTTCTTTAGTTTCCACCCCTTCTGCCAGGGTCTGCACACCGATTCGTTTGGCCATGGTCACTACAGAACGGAGGATATTTCTTGCTTTCTTATCAAATTTTGAAAGAAAGCTCATATCGATTTTTATTTCATCAAAGGAATAGTCTTTCAGTATGCCAAGAGAAGAATACCCGGAGCCAAAATCATCCATCCAGACCTGATATCCCAGCTCATGAAGCTTTTTCAGAGCCGGACCAATCTGTTCCACATCCTCTACAAATGCACTTTCTGTGATTTCCGCATTAACGAGTTCCCGTGGCACATTATATCTGGCCATGATGGCCTCTATACGCTCGATAATGTCATTATGAAGCAAATCTTTGCGGGACAGATTAAAGGATACCGGAACCACACGATTGCCTCTTTTGGAAACCATCTGATAATCCTGACATATCTGTTCCAGCACATAGAGATCCAGCTCCGTAATTCTTCCCGTATCTTCCAGTACCGGAATAAATTCCGCCGGGGACAAAAGACCTTTTTCCGGATCATTCCAACGAGCCAGGGCTTCGGCACCACAAAAAGCGCCCGTAATGGTTCTTACTACTGGCTGATAATAGACTTTTATCCATTTATTTTTTAACGCTTCGTCAAAATGCTCCAGAATATAATTTTCCATTGTCTACCCCCGGTTTATCAGAGAGACAATATGCATACGTATTCATAGAAAAAGTTTTCCGGAAATTGCCATCCAAACGGCAGGCTGACAGGGCTATTTCACCCTCCATCCCATTCATCACTGCAATCTTCATTGTCTACCTTATTATAAACCACAGATGAGTAAAAGTACATGAATAGATGCTCTAAAACTCATAACCCACAATCCCGCACAGCTGACAAGCCGATGGAAAATCGTCTGGATGTCCTTACTCTGGAGTTTGTGGTGTTGTATTCTTTTGTATTCTTTTCCCATGTTTCACTTTCAGATAATGAAAAAGCGGCAGGATTTTCCCTGTCGCTTTTTCATTTCTTTATTGTTTACTTGCCTGGCATACTTTGGGACTGCACTTTAGTTCTTCTTGCCTTTCTTCAGGGGCGGGAGAAAGGCGAGTCCCTTTTCTTCCAGCTCCCAGAGATAGGCCGGGAATCCATAGTACTCTCTGTTATTCGGATCAATCTCAGTCCGAATCTGATCCAGACGACCTTCCTTCAGCAGAATGACCAGATTCTTATTGGCCATAACGGCCTTACCTACTGCAATAAATTCCGCCCAGCCAGATGTGGCTGCCTGTTCAATCTTTTCCCCGGTCACTAAACCGCCAACCCCGATAAGAGGCACGGTTCCATCAATGCGTTCATGAATCTGACGGATTCTTTCAACGCCAGGTTTACCGCCGCGGCGAGCCATGGCGAAGAAATCATGAAGAGATACATGGAGATAATCCAGATTTCTCTTTTTCAGTTCATCAATAAGCGCCAGTGTATCCTCCATGGTGAGCCCATCATCCCATGGTTCTTCCGGGCTGAAACGATATCCTACGATAAAGTCATTGCGCCCGCTTTCCTTTCTTGCTTCCAGTACCGCATCCAGTACGGCCAGAGGGAAACGCATACGCTTTTCCCTGGTACCGCCCCACTTATCGGTACGGCGGTTGGATGCTCCGGAATAAAACTGCTGCAGCAGATAACCATTGGCTCCATGAATTTCCACGCCATCAAAACCCGCTTCAATGGCCAATGATGCCGCATGAGCAAAAGCATGAATCAGCCCTTCAATTTCTTCTTCTGTAGCCGCTCTGGTTCCCGCCTTGTTCCCCTGAGGTGCCTGTTCCGGGATAGTCATATCCCGGGCATCGGAAGGAGCAATTTTGTCCATGCCATCCAGCAAATCATTCAGTGCCGTGTAACCGCCATGATGAATCTGAAGAACCGCTTTCGCCCCCTGTGCGTGAATAATCCGGGCACGTTCTTTGAGACTCGGCAAATCGGCTTCGCATATGGCATGCGGTTCCCCGGCAAAACTCTTGCCACCTCTGGCCACCAGTGTAGCTGCCAGAATAAACATGCCAAAACCTTCGGCCCGGCCTTTCAGAAAATTCCGTTCTGCATCGGTTATGACTCCGGTGTGCACATCAGCACCCCAGTGTGTCATGGGAGCCACCACCAGTCTGTTTTTTATTTCTACCCCATTGGGCAGAGTATAAGGGGAAAAAAGAAAATCCATATATATTCTCCTTTCAAAAATAAGATAATAATCCTTCCGCATATGGAGCAGACAGAAGAATGCACCCGTAGCCATAAAAGTACATACCCCGTCCTGTCCGATCAATACCGGATACATAAAAACGAGGAACACCTTCTGATATTCCCCGTTTTCATTTATTTTTCATGTTCAGCCAGATTTTTCACATCGTTCACTACATCAGCCACAGTAATGGATTTCATCTCATCCTCCATGGCCTTCTGCACCTGTCTGAGCCGGCCATCCAGTGCCTTGTGGATATTTCTTCCGACATAGCACTTCATATTAGGATGTTCATGGAAATGAAACAGGCCCTCCTTGCCTATGCCATCAATGGCCTTATAGACATCATAGAAAGTTATATCTTTCAAATCCTTTTTAAGACTCATGCCACTTCGGCCCTGGCTGGAACTGATAAGCCCCGCTTCCTTGAGTTGCCCCATCACATTGCGGACAATGACCGGGTTTACCCCGATGCTTCCAGCCAGAAAGCTGCTGGTTCTCTTCTCTGGTTCTTTAAAACAATCAATGGCGGTAAGCATGTGTACCGCTATGGTAAATCTACTGGTAATCTGCATAATATCCTCCGTCTTCTGTACTATATCTTTCAGAGTTCATCCTGTCAATATGCAGATTACATGGTCAAGGTCATGTTTATTACTTTCCAAGAACGCTGATGCGCTGGCGGATGTGATTTCCCTTTACGATTTCATCCACCATAGCCATCGCATAATCTGCATAGCTGATAACGCTTACGCCCTTGCTGTTCACGGTAAATTCTTCACCAGCCAGGATATATTCGCCAGTGCGTTTCCCATCAGCTTCAAATTCTGCGGCCGGGCTTACGTAAGTCCATTTTACATCGCTGCGCTGGCGGAGTTCTTTCAGGGATTTGGCCATAGCATTGGCTACCGGCTTATAATCATCCGGGAAATCCGGTGCCTCGGAAATCATCAGCTTATGGGAGGCGTCCGTGTAGAGAGATCCTGCTCCACCTACCACCAGAAGGCGGGTGTCACTTCCGGACAGGATATCGCTAAGATGAGCCAGAGATGTGCTATGCATAGGAAGTGTTTCTTCGGTCCATGCGCCAAAGGCATCCACTACGGCATCAAAACCTGCCAGGTCTTCTCTGGTCAGATCAAAGATATCTTTCTTCACATAATGCTGTGCATCGGTGTTGTTGTCTCTTCTGCCGAAGGCGGTGACTTCCAGACCTCTGCTTACTGCTTCAGAGATAATCTTACGTGCTGCCTTTCCGTTGCCTGCTACTACTGCAATTTTCATGATGATTTCCTCCTGTATAAATAAATGATTAATTGATAGAGAGATTTGTTTTATTTGTAATTCTCTTAGTTACAAGTAAAATATATCATCCGGAATTCTACTTGTCAATATTATTTTTACATGTAGTTTAAAAATTTACATTCTGAAATTATCAATGAGTCACGCCTGCTATGATAGAATAAATACAGAGTAAATTTCTCCTGAATTACTGACAGCTAAGCTAAAAGGAGGTTCCTATGAATCGACGAATGATTCTCAACACGATTATGCTTGGAATGTTTATTTTCCTCTTTGCCTTTAAACTGTTCCCACGCCCCTGGCATCAGATAGCCGGGGTACTGGTGCTCCTTCCCGTGTTGATTCACGCAATAAACAACCGGCGCTGGTTTTCTGCTCTGAAGCGCGGTCGCTGGAACAGAAAGCGCCGTCTTTGGACCACAGCCAACCTGGCCCTTCTGGCAGGAGTTCTCTTTACGGTATTCACCGGCTTTTTGTGTTCAGATTATATGACCACCTCCTATGGCAGCACGCTTCCCTACAATGCCCACCTGATTTCAAGACTCCACAAACTATTTGCTAAAATCCTGCTCCTGCTTATTGCCGGCCATGTATTCTTCCACTGGAAAGCTTTTTCCTCCTGGATCCGGCATGGGCTAAAAATATAAGAAGACAGTACACACCGTTACAAAAGCAAAACAGCGGAAACAGAACTATTTCACAAAGATAGTTCTGTTTCCGCTGTTTTCATTTGTCTTTCCCGGTCGGGCAAGCTCGTTATTTTTCACTGGCTACGGAATCTTTTACCCACTGGATAAAGTTTTCTGTACTGCTCCCCGTTCGTTCGGCCATAGTATGTTTTTTCTCCCACACCGTGGCAAAATCCACATCTTCCACGTCTTTTCTCTGCTTAAGTGCCAGAGCCAGGTTGACTTCTGTGGTCAGTGCGGTATCTCCCTGAGAAATACCTGTATGGATCCTCCAGTGCTTAGCCAGAGTCGATGGCTTCTTTTCTCCCGCAGGAACCAGGATGAATGTCATGGGATCGTACATAAGCTGACGTGTCAGGGTATCCACATGCAGTGCATCCACGTTATTCATATCCCCTTCATAAGCCTGACGGATAGAATCATCGTAATCGCTGTAATTCTTGTACGTATTCTGTCTCTTTTCCATGAAATAGGTCATATTTCCATCAAAATGAAGGGCATCATTCTGTCCATTTCCAAAGAGCAGATTTTCAGCCTGCGCTTTCTGCAGATCATCAAAAGCTCCTACACTCTTGGTTGCCTGCTTCATATGTTCCACAAAAGCCTCTACAGAAGAAATCGTTGCTGTATTGGTCTTTTCATCGTAAGTAATCCATGGATTATCCCCATTCAGCGCATCAATATATTCCTTTGCACTGTTATAGGTATGAGGTTCTTCCTGGGCCATAGGCATCACAGGCGCCCCCTTAGGCGGTGTCCATCCTCCCATAGATTCCTGCGCCCCCTGTCCGGGGAATGCGCCGTCCACCTGGAAATCACTCTGCCCTGTAGTTAACGGGAACTGATTATCCTTCAGAAAATTATTCAGTGAGGTTTCAATGGTCGTCTTCAGATAATCATAATAAGGACCGGCCATATAAATCCCTGATTCAGACTGGGTCAGTGTAAGGACATTTCCCTGTTCATCCCGAAGTCCCATACGGTTGAGAGAGTCGGCATACGCTCTGGCCATATCCCTGGACAAAGACCGGGTCCATGTCCCATAAGCCCTGGTTCCTTCACTGCTGAACTGCCCCATCATCCATTCATAGGACAGATCGGCCTGCGTCAGATTGGTAATCGGGCACCAGCACATAGCCCCGTCAATGGCATCGCTAAGCGGTTTTCCCTGACTATCCTTCATCAGTGCGCCAATGGAAGACAGATAAGGCATATACATTTCGCTGTCTCCGGTCGCTCCCATAAGGGCGCTCTGTGCACCGCCGCCACTGTGTCCGAACGTGAAAATCCGGTTCTTATTTCCTGGAATGAGACTGTCATTGCAGCGCAGATATCTGACCGCTGCCTTCAGATCGGTTACACCCCAGGGAGCTCCGCTGTCATAGGCTGTCCCATCTGGATTCGTCCCATTATTTCTGCCACGGCATCCGGCATATACGTAGACAAAGCCCTGGGACAGATACGTAGAAAGGCCGGTACCATCATAAGAGGATGGTGCCTTCTGTGCCGCATAGCCACCGGTATTGACCGGCATAACCACCGGGGCGGTTACCGTCGTATAATTTCCAACTTTTGCCTTAGGATTTATCTGGCAGGTATAGGTTCCGTCCGGATTCTTCACGCCCTGCATGTAAGCCCCCGGTACATACACAGCCAATGATTCATACTCTGTGGCCTGCGGCTTTGCGCAGTATACCAGCCCAATCTGGTAATAAATGTCGTTGGTTTCATCATAATTCCACTTCGTATTGTCCACATGAAGCGATGAGGATGCCTCGGGAATCTGAGCCACCGCTGTGACGACCGGTGGGTTGCCCTGCGCATTCGCCTCGGACGCATAAACTGACAGGCTGCCTGTCAAGGCCACCGCCGCCATAAGGGCCAGACTCAGTGCTGCTTTTTTGCGATTCACCATAATTCCTCCTGTTTCAGAAAAAAAAGAACCGCAGACTCACCATGGGATGTCTGCGGCATTCAATTCTCGTCGGCTGCAGGCCCCATTCACGGGTGCCCCGCCATTAAATTAGCCTTATTCTATGTGATTTTCTGAAAAAAGTAAGCCGTGTATGGCCACCATGAATACAGAAGCTGTCGGTATCATAACCCGTTATACTGTTCGTCCGACACCGGTTCAAGCCATTCGTTACTGGTATTTTCCCCAGGAACTTCAAAGGCCAGATGAGAGAACCAGCTGTTCTTCTTAGCCCCATGCCAGTGTTTTACCCCGGCCGGAATCTCCACAATGTCACCAGGCTTCATAGTCTGTGCCGGTTTTCCTTCTTCCTGATACCAGCCTTCTCCGTCTACGCAGATAAGAATCTGTCCACCGCCTTTGGTTGCATGATGAATATGCCAGTTATTCCGGCATCCCGGTTCAAAGGTGACATTGCAGATTGTGAGTGCCTCTCCCGGTTTAGTAAGTACATTGAGATAAGACTGGCCAATAAAATATGCAGCATACGCATCATTTGGCTGCCCCAGTCCAAAGAACCCGCCATGATTTTCAGAAGGTGCCGCATCGGCGTATACTTCTTTCGCCATGTAGAAAGCCGCCCAGGCATTAGGCCAGCCGGCATAAAAGGCAATATGAGTCAGAATTTCTGCCATTTCCTCCTGAGACACTCCGTTCTTCCTGGCAGTTGCCAGGTGATACTTCAGGGAGCTGTCGGTGATTCCTTTGCCAATGAGTGCACTGATAGTGACAATGCTTCTGAGCTTGAGGGATAATTTAGATTCTCTTGACCATACTTCTCCGAAAAGTACATCATCATTAAGTCTTGCGAATTCCGGTGCAAATGCACCGAGCTGTTCATGTCCTGCTGTCTGTTTTTTCATAATAATTCCTTTCTGTAAATCGAAGCGATTTCAGGCCTTCTGCTGCTCCACTTCCAATAAATTCAGTGTCCGGCGCAGCCTGCATAATAAGTTCTCCCCATATCTCAATTTCGAGCCAGGCCGGGATGAGCCAGTCACCCGGATGGGTCGAAATTCAGAGCCTCTTTCCGTCAACAATATGAATGTCCGGAAATGTTTCCCTGAGCTGACTCTCACTGTCTTCAATCCCTGACCCGCCTGAAGTAGCAAAGAGATGAACCGTCTTTCCCTCCAGATCTGCCTGTTCAAAGAATGTATCTATAATACGGGGATGAGTATACCACCAGATGGGATACCCGATCCAGATTTCATCCACTCCGGACAGATTTGGCAGTGCCGCAATTTCCGGACGACAGGTCTCATCCTTATGTTCCTTTACGCATCGGCTCCATGGGTTCCACCAGCGCACGTCAGCGGACGTATATGGCTCACTGGCCCGGATTTCAAACAAATCCGCCCCCACACGTTCCGCCAGTTGTTCTGCTTTTCTTCGGGTAGTTCCACTGCATGAAAAATATGCAACCAGTTTACTCATATTCATCTTCTCCATTCTTCTTTGTGTCCTTTGGCTATCCCCTGCCAGAATAAAAGCGCAGCAAGATGGCTTTCTCCTATGATTTTATTTTACTTCTGATTTTTTATTATTAAAAATGCCTTTTAATTCACAGAATTTATGCTTTTAAGGCATTATAATTTATTAAAAAATAAATTATCTGTTGTATAGGCTTCCTGCTCTGGTAAACGGCTCTCTTGATTTTTCCGTCCATATGCTTCAACAACAAATCCACACCATCAACCATAAAAGATTTCACTCTCCCTTTATGGCCGTGCATCCGGTATCACCCACTCAAAAAAGGAATTTGAAATGTCATCCCTGTTCAGGAGACATTTCAAAATTCCTTTTTGTTTTACTGATTTGATGCTGTTTTATTCCGGTATGTTATGCCGGGTTTTTCATGGTTATTTTGCTGTTTTGGTCGCATCCATTCCCAGGGCACGCATAATGCCGAAGAATACTTCGGTATTATCCATGACGCCGTTGAAGTATTCAGAGCCCGGGCCTTCCGCATTCAGCGGTACATCATCGGCTGCATGGCATTCATCCCCGATAGTATCCGGAATATTCGCCGGAATAAGTTCAACCGGATCTCCTTCGTGATGACGGGCCGGATTAGCCTTGGCGATGACTGTGGATACCTGATGATATTCCGTCTTATCCCCTACCTGCTGCGCTTCCTGCTTGGATACGGTTTCCGTAATGGTTGGTTCTGTCGGTTTCTGCTGGAAGTGGAAGTTTTCATAATATGCCGGGTGGTTAGCGTACTGGATAGCCAATGTTACATCCGGATCCGGATTGTCCGGGAATCCGTCGTGGTTGGCATCCTTGAAGGTCGGGAAAATGGAATCTGCATAGGTGCGGACAGCAGCCAGTCCCTTCTTTCCATCCCGTTCATGATAGGTACCGGTAATGGATGCGCCGTGCGCATGGTCGGCTACTACAATGATCAATGTATTATCTCCATGTTCCTTATTCCACTTCTGAGCATACTCAATCGCCTTATCAAATTCGATGGTATCGTATGTCGCCCGCTGCCAGTCCATAGCATGGAGCTGCTTATCAATGGAAGCGCCTTCAATCATAGCGAAGAAGCCATTCGGGTTCCGGCTGAGAATATCCAGGGATTTCTTTGTCATATCCACCAGATTTGGCTGGTCGGTATATTTTCCCAGTACTTCCGGATTCTTAAGCATTTCCCGGTCAATATAGACATTCATGGTGCCCTTATGGAACAGTCCGAGAAGCGGCTTATCCGACGGAGCAGCCATCATTTCCTTAGATGTGGTTGCGTAGGTATATCCCTTATCCTTAAATTCCTGGACCACATTCTGGTTATCATGACGCTTGGAGCCTTCTTCGCCCTGTGGAATGTAGCGCTGGAGCCCGCCTCCCATGATGACATCCGGACGGTGATAATCTTCCAGATATTCGGAAGCTAGATAGTCCTGGTTTGCACGACGGCGCGTATGCCCAACCATAGCCGCCGGGGTCGCATCGGTCGATTCTGCCTGGGTAATGATGCCTACAGACATACCGCGTGACCGCTTAACGATTTCCGTAATATTTTCTACTCGTGGATCATCAAATGGATCGGCTGTGGAGTCTTCATATACCCCCATAGCATTCACCACTGATTTATGACCTGTTGCATAAGCCGATGCGGAGTTGGCACTGTCTGTGGTCAGGGAGTCATATCCACTGGTGGTAATCAGACAGTTATGTGGCATTTTTTCCATAGCCAGCAGGTCGTTGTACTTGCCGTTAGTCATTCCCTTGGACAGGATTCGGGCCATTTCTCTGGCCTGTAGAGACATGCCATCCCCTACAAAGAGGATTACGTTCTTAGCCTGTCTCGGTGCCTTGTCCTTAACCACGGTATAACGGGCCTGGCTTACCTTGCGGCCGGTGTCATCAGTAGCCGAAGCCTGTACCGTATAGCTTCCGACCTTTGAAAAGTCCACATCGTTTACGCGGTAGGAAATACCCCCATTATCCAGATTGGTAACTTTCAGCTCCTTACCGAAAAATTTATCTGCCGGCTGATTATTGATGGTAATATCAACATTTTTCAGATTTTCTGCCTTGCTGACCTCTACATCAAAATCAAATCTTGCCCCTGCCAGAAACTTAGCATTGTCTACCGGCAAAATGCGCACATCCGCCGCCTGTACGCTGGAAACCATCCCGGTAACCGAACCCAGAACCACCATAGAAAGAACTGCACGCTTTAACCATGTCTTTTTCATACCGTATCCTCCTGAACTATTAATGTACTGCATTCTCAGTATAGAAAGACATGTTATAAACTCTGTCAGATTCACGTTTGCTACCCGTTAATTATTGTCATATATCTGAAAAATAAGGAAAACCTGGCATGGCTCTCTGTTTACATTTCGCCTTAGTCCGTGGCGAATGGATACTAAAACTACCGGTGTCATGACTGCCGTTTCCTTCATTCATATACTCATAACTAAAAGGATTCCGGAAAAACATCTATTTTCAGATGGCATTCCGGAATCCTTCTTTTGTTTGTATGCTGCTGTCAGTTTTGATTTGCCAGTAATTTTTTCAATACTTCTTCTCTGTGGTTGATAAACAGTTCCGTTATCTGATAGCTGTCTGTTTCTTCGTAAGAGCAGTGATGAACTGGTCCTTTGTCAAAACAATAAATTTCTGCATCAGGAATCCCCAGAAGAATGGGGGAATGGCTGGCAATGATAAACTGCGCCCCCTGCTTCACACACCGGACAATTTCCCAGAGCAGTGTCAGCTGGCGCTGAGGCGACAGGGCCGCTTCCGGTTCGTCCAGAAGATACAGGCCATTCGCGCCGAAATTGTCATGTACCAGGGCAAGAAAGCTCTCGCCGTGTGACTGTTTGTGATATTCAGCCGAAGGATGCTCGACATCGGCGTATTGTTCTTCCTGGGTAGCTACGTTATAGAAACTTTCAGCCCGAAGGAAATATCCCCATTTTTCCTTGCGATATCCTTTACTCAGCCGTATGGCATCGCATAATTCTGGATATTCATCATAGGTAGAAAAGGCGTAATTCTTTGTGCCGCCTTCGGGATTAAATCCATGTGCCACCGCAATGGCTTCCAGCAGTGTGGATTTTCCACTTCCATTTTCTCCTGCAAAGAAAGTCACCGGTTGGCTGAATTCCAGGGTTTCCAGTCCCTGAAACGCCTGGATATCCCTCACATAGCTGTCTTCGTCCAGATTATTCCAGTCGAATTGTATTCCCTGTATAAACTGAGTATTCATATCTGCCCTTTCTTGTCACCTGGCACCGACTAAGAACATCCCATAGAGGGAAATAGATATCAGACGATTCAGACAGTCAGCTATAAAAGGCAGGTACGAGATACGAGAATTGAGATTTGAGTCGGGAAACGGAAAATTTTTATAAAATGGTTATATCGAACATTTTTGTTCTTTCTTTTGCTCTAACATATAGCAATCAACTATCCACCATCTGGCGAGCCAGACAATCAGACGTCAGACCGGAAACCTGTGGGGCTTCCTTTCAGACTTCAGAGGGAGAACATCAGCATGCTTTCCTGTAGCCAAACAAGGTGGAATCAACTATCCACCGACATCTAGCACAGACCGGGCTGTCAATAGTATGGAAATCAAAGATTTCATAATTCTATGGACTTACAGCCAATGACGACAAGACCTTGTCGTCATTCCACCCTTTCTTTCAAGAAAGGAGCTTCGTTTTGCATGCTTTCCATTTGCAGAGCTTTTGAATTCTTACCTTTATACAATAAAACATTCCGCTCCCCTTGTAAAACAGCATGTTTTACAAGGTCTCGAGAATCCAACCTGGATTCTTGCCGACCTATGAGCCTTGGCTCATACCACCCTGCGAATCTTCTGATTCGCACAGACAGCAAACAAAGTTTAGAGAACCGGAACGGTTCCCGGTCTGAAGTCTGCTTGTCTAACCGTCTAAGGCTTTGCAGCCTTTGCGCTTTAGCTCATCCTTCCTTTCTTTCCTTATACCTGCGTATGCGTTCAAGAGGGGCGGATCCTACGGTATATCCTTTGGACATCCGGAGGTCCATGGCCATATCACTTAATACCTCGTAATTGAGGCCGGTGCCTTCCTCATCGGCTGCATACTCAGCCGCCATTTCTCTGTCGATACCGATTTCCTCTGCCACTTCTGCGGCGTCGATGTTGGCCCCCAGGAAAACGAACTGCCAGTTTCGTTCTGTTTTCATTTTCTCTATGACTGCCTTTATCTGGCTTCCTGTGTATTCTGTACTGGCGTTTTCGTAACCATCGGTAATAATGACAAAGAGTACCTTGTCATCTGGTCTCTGTTCCGCGGCTATGGTATGGATGGTCCGGCCCACGGCATCATAGAGTGCGGTACATCCGCAGACGTAGTACTCTTTGTCGGTCATGGGTTTTACTTCGTGGATATCCATCTGATTATGAAGCAATTCATATTCATCATCGAAAAGGACCGTCGTAACCTGACAGTCGCCCTCCACGGCCTGCTGTTTCTTCAGCATGGCATTGAAACCGCCGATAGTATCCGTTTCCAATCCTCCCATGGAACCACTCCGGTCAAGAATAAATACGAGTTCAGTTCTGTTGTTTTTCATCTGTAAGGACCTCCTATCCTGTCTTGTTATCTTCATCATACAGAATAGAAAGCCCCTCCGGGTCGCTTTCCAGACGACAAATGAAAGCCAGGCTGGCTCAGGCAGAGGACTGATTCATGCAGAACCGAGGAGTGGCTGCTGATAATGGAACAGAGCATCATTGATTTCGTAAATGTCATACTTCTTATGGCTAATGAAATATTTTACGATGACGTCTGACAGAATACTCTGGGACAGTGCGAATCCGGCATGTTCCAGCAGATTCTCAGTTTCTTCCATGTTCAATTCCAACCCGATGGCCAGTGCCAGTATGGTTCGCTTTCCCGGCATATATCCACGGCCTGTCCGGATTTTGGAAGACAGTTTGCGGCTGATATTGGCCTTCTTATACACTTCCACATCCGTTTTCCCCTTAGCATCAATAAGATGCAGCAGTGCTTTGTTAAACGGTTCATCCAGCTGTTCACTCAACGCCTCAGGTATACCTGCAGCCGGAGCCCCGATATCAGGAAGGACACATTTCCCTTCTGAAAAATCCATGTCCGGTAAAGCCCCATATACCGCACCATGATGAAATGCCGGTTCATCTCCTGTATACTGCTCTGCCAGATACCATTCCATATCCCTCTGTTCCCGGAGAGGCATTATCTCCACCTCGGTAAAGAGCGTCAGATACACTGCCAGTTCATGGGTTTCAAGAAATTTACGGATTTCAGAAATTGCCACCTGCAGGGCTTCTTCTTTCGGATATCCATAAGTACCACTGGAAATGAGCGGAAAGGCCAGGCTTTCACAATGATACTGCTCTGCCAGATGAAGGGAATTCCTGTACGAAGCACGCAGTTGCTCTTCACACGCTTCCGCCTGCTCCTCGCGATATATAGGCCCCGGCGTATGGATGACATACCGCGCCGGCAAATCAAATCCCGGAGTAATGACTGCCTCCCCCGTCTTCACCGGACGAAGCGGGCGGCAGGCCTTCTCCATCTGCTCTGCCCCGGCTGCACGGAAAATGGCACCGCATACCCCACTTCCCATACGCAGATCCGTGTTCGCCGCATTTACCACCGCATCCACGTCCATTTCGGTGATATCCTCATCCACTATAAAAAACGGCATGATATTTCCTCCTGTTGATGGCCCGTAACTAATTCTGAAGGTTCTCTCCCGGCAGATTACTCTTCCCCATCACTGAAATAATCCCCATCTATCTGTTTAATCTCATAACTATGTACCATGCTGACCCCAAGGCCATATTTAATCATCAGTTGAGTCAGCTTTTCTCCATCAATTAAAACTATCCTCGCACTCAGATGTTTTCCTACAAAGTCTTTAGCCGCGTTGCTAAAATACGAGGTAGTAATAAATAATCCTTTGCTGGCCCCCTGCCCCATTAACGCCCCGGCAAATTTCTGTATTTCCGGTCCGCCTACTGTATGATCATCAGCCCAGCGTTTAGCCTGAACGTAAATCTTATCAAATCCGAGTACATCCTGACGAATGATGCCATCAATGCCCTCATCCCCCGTTTTCCCGGTAACCAGTGAAGGCCTGATTAGATCCCCGCCATACCCCATTTTTTCTAACAGCTCCATGACCAGTCTTTCAAAAAATGCCGGAGTCTGTCCCATGATATTTTCCAGAAGTTCGTCAGAAAGCTGCTGCATTATCTTTTCATAGGCATCATTTATAATTTCCTGTGGCGTTTTATTCGGTTCCTTTGGAGGATTAGAGCCATCCGGATCTACAGAGGGATTGTTGATAAATTTTCGAAATTCGGGAAATCTGGAAAGATAGTCATTGTCTATTTTTGCATTTTTATCTTTAACCGCAGTCAGCCCTGCTTCAGTAATTTTATACTGCCCTCTTTGAGGTGCCGTTATAAGCCCAGCCTTTTTCAGATACGTCCTGTCCTGGCCCATCCCACCCGATTCGCCAGAACCGTCTGCCGGTTACTGGGAATTCCGAGCATCCGTTCCTCATCACTCAGCTGAAATGCGTTAGCACAATATTCTATCGTTTCTTTAGAGTTATGAATCTGACCATCCGAGAGTAATTCCAGAATGGAATCATAAAACTCATTATATGTCGGAATACTCATACACTCCCCCCTGTTTCTGTTACATATTCATCTATCCGCCAGGCATCATACAGGAACCTGATGACCATTCTGATGGGATTTCCAATGGTTCCCCAGTACCAGAACACATCACCATGCTTCTCTTTATCTGCCTAGTCTGCCTTTGGCAATTAACACAATCCGGTTCTCCGAATTCAGATTGACGGTAAATTCAATGGTTTCTCCTCTGTGAACTCCCAGATCCTGATCTGGCTCATTCAGCAGGATTCCCTTCAGATTACGACCAGCCCGGCCTTCTATGCGAACCCAGCACCCTTCTATTTTGCCTTCATCCGGCACTAAATACACCAGCACATCATCCGGATATTCGGGGCTTCTGCATTCATCGAGAAACTTCATCTTCCGGGTTTCCTCTATCTCCGGCCCCACATCATAATCGCTAAGCCGCTCAATATGTTCACGATACCATTCATGTGCACATTTAGTCAGCTTATCATCCAGAATATAGCAGTCTTTATCCTTTGCCACGCCAATTCGAATCTTAGATGCCAGCCGCAGATTCATATCTTCCAGCCTAACCCCTTTTCCATCCTCACGCCGGATGGCTGCTGCCATCACTTCCAACGTCATCCCTGCCGTATGATCTATATACCCATAAGTCAGCGCATACTCCGCCTGCTCATATTCCGGATATCCGGCAAACACCATTTTCAATTTTCCTGTCAGCGGAACCAGAAAGAAATTATGATAAAAGGCACGAAATCCAGCTTCACTATACTTCAATTGCTTTAGTGTCTTCATAATCCTCACCTCAACCCTAACCTGTACTCTTAGCTTACAATGCAGCAATGAATTATTTGTACCTATACCACTGACTGATTTCCATGAAATACCCTGTCCGTAAATGCATCTACAATATACTGACCGAAGGCGTCTATAAGATTGCATGGACAGAACCCACCGGAACCGATGTAGCCCTGGATTTTGTTCCGAACGAAAAAAAGTTGAATGGGACTATCTTTTTCCCGCGCTGGGTTAAAGAACATCCGGAAATTACCGTATGTTTCCAGAATGATTTCATCCCGCTGATGGAAGAATCCCGCGTTAAATATCCAACCTATCCGAAGATGGTGGTTCCGGAATTTGCCACCATTACCTACATCGGAGATGCCGGCATAAACAATGAGGAAGTCATTGCTGAGGCCCCCTATGATGGAATGACCGATGACATCCGCAACGGCAGATATTATGACGAAAACTATACACGTCTGAAGAAGTAACCCCTTATGGCAGGAAACAACATCCATTGTTTCCTGCTTTTATGTTAAAATGGGAGAGAGGTGGAATATCATTCCAAAGAAACGAATATTACCCTATATCATCTTAGGTCTGCTGGCTCAGCATGAAGGAATGACCGGCCGGCAGATCACAAGACAGTTCCAGAATGAAATTGGTGAATTCTGGAAAGCGGCCCACAGCCAGATTTATCCGGAATTAAGACAGATGGTCCAGGATAAATGGATTGAAAAATATGTTAAGGCCGAAAATGACAAAGAAATCTATTATAAGCTGCTGCCTCTGGGAAAACAGAAGCTGACCCGGTGGATTGAGGAACCGCTGGAGGATCTTCCGGTCAGCCAGGACCTCTTTTCCTTAAAATTATTTTTTATCCAGGACGTGAACCATCCGGAATTGCATCGCCTGGTTCAGGAAGAAATACAACTGCTGGAAACACAGCTGTCATACCTGAAAACGCGAGAACAGCTGCTTTTCCCCGATGGTCCTGATTATCATCATGCGTATGGCCATTATCTGATTTTAAAGAGAGCTATTGCCCGCCTGAACAGTCAGCTGACCTGGTTAAAGACACTGCAGGTATGAGCCATCCCATATAAGACATTTTCTGGTTACCTGCTAAAACTGAAGCAATTCGAACGGCCAAAACCAATGGCGGAAAGGGAGGATTCTCATGAGAAAAACGACAAAATGCTTATGCCGGATGGCTGTCTGCCTGCTGACGCTGTCCATGCTGTACCCCGTCGGCAGCCAGTTGAAAACCGCTACCCCTGTATTATCCAGCCAGCCTTCTCCTGAGTCTTCTGCTTCCCAGAACGAGGCCTCATTTAAGCAGCTGGAAGCCGAACACGGAGCCCGCCTCGGCGTTTATGCCTGGGATACAGGAACGAATCAGCGCCTTCAATACCGGGCTGATGAACGCTTTGCCTATTGTTCCACAGGGAAAATACTGCTTGCTGCTGCCTGTCTGCAGAAGGATTCAGGTATCAATCTGGATGAAAAAATTTCCTACACTTCCAGCAACCTGCTTTCCTATGCCCCGGTCACCAGAAACTATGTGGATGAGGGAATGACTGTTGCTGAACTCTGCTCTGCAGCCCTTCGGATGAGCGACAACACTGCAGCCAACCTGCTGCTGCAGCGGATAGGAGGCATCGAAGGACTGCGGCGTTCCCTTATACCGCTTCACGATGTGGTGACCTGTCCTGCCAGGGCGGAACCTGACCTCAACACGGCACGACCGCACGAACTGGCCGACACGACCACACCGCATCAGCTGGCCATCAATCTGCATGCCCTTGCCTTTGGAAATATTCTGGCCCCGCAGCAGCGCCGGCAGCTCATCGGCTGGATGATGGACAGCCCCATAACCGGAACACTCGTCCGTGCCTCGGTTCCCGCCCACTGGCATGTAGCCGATAAAAGCGGAAGCGGCGGTTTTGGTACAAGAAATGATGCCGCCATCCTCTTTCCTCCGCACCATGCACCTATCGTATTGGTCATCATGACTACCCACAATCAGGAAAATGCCTCCACTGATGATGCACTGGTCGCATCCGCTGCCAGAATCGCCCTGAAAAGCCTTGATTCCTCCCTTCTGCCTGCATCCTCTGATTGAACCCCCTTCCGGAGCCTCAGATTTGTCTCGTTCCATACAAGAAGATTATAATAAAATTAACAGGTACCCAATCATAGAAAAGGAGGGCATTCATGATGAAGAAATTACTTGCATTACTCTTATGCAGTCTGGCATTCAGCATACCCACCGTATTTGCCGACTCCGGCACAATGACCCAGTATGGAAACACAGTGTATGACAGCAACGGCAATTCGTATACCACCTATGGAAATACCACCTATTGCTCCAATGGCAATACCTACACCACCTACGGGAACACCACATACTGCTCCGACGGAACCACGTATACCCGGTACGGAAATACTACCTACAGCTCTACCGGTAATTCCTACACCACGTACGGAAACAACACCTACGGATCCGATGGAAGCAGCGCTTCTGTTTACGGAAATACGGTGTATTATTCCGCTCCGGATAATCAGAATAGTCAGAATGATCAGAGCGGCGATGATTCAGATGCGGACAATTATGGGTATGCATTCGGGTATGCTGCACGTTAATTATGCAGCACACAGACTGTGACTCATAGGGCTGTGTCCGAACATCAAAAGACAGGGCTGTGTACCCCCCTGAGGGAGTACAGGGGAAAGATTCTGCGAATAGCAGCAGGAATTGCATAGCAATTCCTGAGACAATCAGACTTCAGACGTCAGACCGGAAGCCGGGAGGCTTCCTTTCAGATTACAGTGAACATTCGCTTCGCTCATCTATAGTTGTATAGTATGTCTTTTCTTAAGAAAAGACATTAAAGCTGTGCGATAATAGCACTGCGATAAAATAAAAAAGGTCTTTTCAATTCGACGAATTGAAAAGACCTTTTTTGTGCTCATTTTCTGTTTCTTGTCCTTGTGTTTCCTCTTCTTTGGATTAAACCGTTTCCTCCAAAACCCCCCACTATCTTTCTCTATTCTTTACTTAATCGAAGAAGTTAAGCTTATCCACTGGAAAGGCAATATCAATCTGGAACTCTTCGCGCTTTGGTAATTGGCAATTGCTTTCATCTGCAATAATGAGATAATATCGCTCCCTGTTGCTATACTTCATCGATTTAAGATTAAAGCTGATTCGGAATGTCCGGTCTTGATTATCGTTCCCTGTACAATCTGCAATAATACGCTGAGTATCACTAACCTGATTACCTTCTGAATCTGTAAAATACAGCAGATAAGTAGCTGCTTCCCGATTTGGTCCAACCGCTTCCTTCTGATAAAAATTCAGTGAGAAAATCATATTGCCAATTTTTCGGGTCGCAGAAAGCAAACTAAGTGTTACTGGTTTCGTATCGTATTTATTCCTATTTTTCCGGTATTCTACACTATCTGAACGCATGTAGTGATAATCGATTATCGGCACGACTATTTCCTGTAAACTGATACCGCCATGTACAAAATATAATCCAGCCCCTTTCTTTTTAATCCGCCGGTTACCAATCGGTGTAAAGGCATCATAATCCTTTCCGTCTAGAAACTTTACTGGCAACAAATAATCTGGTTTCGCACCCTTTTTCGTAATCAGATATCTTCGATCCACTTCAATCTCTTCACTTAAAGCCGTTGTCTTATCAATTTTGGCCTCTTCAGAGAGCGGTCTTGCCGTGTAAATAAATCCATGATCGGCCGTAATGAAAATCCGTGTTCCACCAAACTCATTTACTATGATTCGTACCATGTTTTTGAGTTCACGGATTGTTTCATCACACGAAGAAAATACCTTCATTTCATCCGTATGGCTTGTCTCGTCAATGCAATTATGATAGATATATACAACCTCCATACCTTTGACAAGAGCACTCCGTTCCGCACGTTTCATTTTGATGATGTTTTTATATTGCAGTGCAACGCTTGCGGAATTGGCCGCTTTCAGAATACCATCTCGGTAATTAGCATCGGTTGGGTTTCCATCTGCCAATATGCCAATTGTACCGTTTGTCTGCATGACGGCTGCAAGATCCTCATGTGGAAGCAATGCAGCCATGCCAAATTTTGTCACCGTTGGAAAAATTCCTTCGCAGGACTCCATCGTGACCTTAGCCTGTGTTTCCTGACGAAGCTCATTTGCCAGTGTCACCGCTGTTTCATAACGCACCGCATCGGAAACAATTACGAAAACACGTGTGTCCACTTTTTCAACATGTGAACTATAAAAGTCTCGCTGCTGCGGCACTTCCAAAACGTGACCATATTCTCTGAGATTATCTTCTGCTGCAGTAACCCAATTCGTGTCGAGATTATCCAAGTACCAATTAGCATAGAGATTCTCTATGTTGTCCGCCACCTGCTTAAACAAATCATCTAGCCGATCATTGGAGATAGTCAGCGTTTTCAAAAATGCATTCTGGAATAATCGATAATAAGTATCCATACGGTAGTAATCACCAGTGTATGCGTTCCAAATCTTATGTGGCTCTACGATATGGAACCCTGCAATATGTTCCAGATAAAATTTCTGCATATTAGCCGCCTGCACAACGCCGATATAGTAATTTTCCACACGCTTATACCATAAAAACGTACGCCGACGATCAATGATAGTAAGCGCCTTATCTGCATCCAGTGTATTATTTACGATATCTCCCATTAAATTCTTCAGGATGCACTCATCAATACACGGAAAAAGCTCTGTATCGACAAGCTCTGTAACTGGCAGCTGGCTGAAACGACTTGAAAGATTCAGCTCCTCCTCTACAGTTCGGGCAATGTTGAACAATTCCTGTGTCTGATCACTATGAAGCCACTCGGACATAAAGTCATAACAATAAGCCTGATGCGGGGTTGAAATAAAACTATCCAACCCTACAAAGTTGTCAATATGCATTGTACGAGTTGCAGCTGTAAGTAGAACCCTGCAGGACAGTTCCCCCAGATTTGGTTTTTCTTCTCGGTAGCCAGACATCTGTGTGACCATCTGCCAGAACACTTTATCCATCCCAAACTTAACTAAAGAGCAGTAAAGACCATTCTTCCCTTGATCCAGTCCCGCACGCAGCACCGTACGAATTAATAAATTCGGATCCGTTTTTTTTACACCACAAAGCACCGCCATAATTGCTTTGAGCAACTGCACAGGAGCTGTGATCGTCTGATTCAATCTGGCAATCTTGATCCGGTGTGCTTTCGTCTTAAAGAACGACCTGTAATCTTTGACTATCTTGCGAAGATTTGTTGTATTTTCTATTCCCATCTCATCCAACCACATAGAAATGAGGTCCGCCCGGTATTCCTCACTATAAAGCTGTACAGGGAGAAGCCAGTTCTTCTCATCTGGATACATGACGGGGCAATAAACACAATAATTGCTGGTCTTGTCATCATGGGTAAGTAATTTTTTTATGCTAAAATTATTCGTACCATCAAGCACCACAATCTTTGCATTGGTCAGCAAAATTTCACCGTTAGTAACTTTTTCTTCGAAATCCTTATCTTCGTCGTACCAGAATATAATCCTGCGACGATAGAATTCCTGAAGCGGAGCAGCAAAACATCGGTTCAAATCCTGTATAACTCTCTCTGAATCAGGTTGTGCCATATAAGAAGCTTCGCCTCCTTCACTTATTTTTATACGCAAATATTTTAAAACTTCCGTGGCCAATTACAAGTTAATCCCAAGTTGGTTCAAAGTTGGTTCAAAGTTTTACTTCAAAATCAGTCCCAAATCAGCTTAAATTCAGCCAAAAGTTAGTTCAAAGTTAGTTCAAAGTTAGTTCAAAGTTGGCTAAATATCAGCTTCAAATCTATCAGCCGTTTGAATTATTTATTGGCGTGCCACTTTGTCCCACTTGTCCTTCCTGCCGGAAAAATTTCCCCTTGATTACGTAACTCTCTTATCAAAACACGTATTTGATTTCGACTAAGCCCAGGTAAAACTTGCTGCAGTTCTTTGAATGGAGTTCCTACTGCGTTATTCTGTCGAATATGTTTCAGAAGCAATTCCTTATTAGTATCTCGGTCCAATCCAACGCGTCTTGTATGCACACCTGTTTTACCTGCTGCTGCATAAAGACTTCTTGCCAAAACATACTTTTTCCTGCCAATATGTTCTACAATACCCATGTCAATTAAACGTTTTAGCCGAGATTGCATTTTTTTATCTAACGTAAGTCCATGATACAATGCATTAATTGTCAGAAAATCTTCAGTCGACAACAATTCCTCACACTTCGTACTAATCCTGTTAATGACGGAAAGCATAGCTTTATCTATGATTAATCCGTTCAACGTGATTTTTACAAAAAAATCATCTGTTCCAGTAAAATCAGGCAGCGGCTTTGCCTCCTGCACACTTAACTCGAATATCAGGTTCATCCCTTGCCCTGACCGTTCCACCATACCACACAGCGATAGTATCTCAGCAATACGACGATTCCGAGGTAACTGACGATCCAGTATATTATCCAAAGTAATCCCCAAAGGCAATCCTCCGGGACTCTCTACAACCAGTCTATCTCTAAATTGCCGGATAAAGATACTTCCTCCAAGCTGATAATTTCTATGGCTTACCGCATTCAAAATCACTTCTCTTACAACACGTTCATTGAATGTCGCAATATCAAATACGAAAAAACCTTCCTGATAATGCTGCTTATCGTTCCTCAGGTTGATAAGCTCCCAAATGCGATCATAACATGCGAAGAATCCACTTCTGAATTCCTCTCTCTGATTAGCAGGGCCGGATGATTCCGATGAACGGTATTCAAAAATAATTTCGGCTTGTGGCAAATATTTCCTGATTGCTTGATTCTTTCCAAATAAAATCAGACCTGCATATGTCACGCCTTCATCTGTCACTGCACCGCAATCATGGAGAAGCTGTTCCTTTGATAAAGTGGCAAGCTTTTTCTTACCTTTTTTATCAATCCATTTGCTACGAAAATTATCAATAGCAGTTTCATCCAGATCTTCTATCTTTGCTCCAGCACAAATAGTCCCAGAAAAATCAATTCCCGCTTCATCATAAATCTTACGACGCATATTCTCCGACATAGGCTTTAATGCATCGCCTTCATAGATCCAGGCTACACCACCACATTGTACCGGCCAACCAATCGGATGTTCCCTTACATCGAAAACAAGAACCCGTTTCCCTTCATAACTAAGAATTCTAAAATCTATATTTATCTTCAGTTTGTCAATAAGCTTCATGCGTGTACGTTCCGGCTGATTAAAAGCCGATGTTCCTACTACGCGCCGAGGTCGTTTATCTGTGATGCCAAAAACAAGTTGACCACCGCCATTATTTGCCAAGGCGCAACAGCATTTTGCTGCCATTTCAAAGTCAAATCGATTCTTTGCCTCTTTAAATTGTATATGTTCCCCTTCTTTTGCTTCCAACAGTTCCTGAATACTGTTAGTATGAGTCATTATCCCCACCCCTTACTTTATCTTTGCCAGAACATCCTGAAAAATAGCATAGTTATGCTTTACACCATCATCCAGATTAATTTGAATCATCTGATCTGCAAGATGGTGAATCTTTTCTTCATAAATTCGAATCTCTTCTGCCTGATTTTTCAGTTTAGAAAGCTGTTTATTCAGATGAACACGTTCGGATGTCGAGGCCCTGTTAATTTGTCGTTCCATCCCATCAATAGCCGTACGATAACGTGCCTGCTGCTCATGTACATAATCTGTACGAATACGGGCCAGTGTATCCGACTGATACCTATGCATATAGATAAGGCATTTAAATCCATCATTCTTCCCGGAATCAAAAAGCCAGTAAATTGGCCGTTTTTTATAAACCTTGCAATGATCTTTGAAGAAATCCTTCAGGAAATATTTCCTGATTACCTCTCGGGGCAACCCTTTACCCCCAAGTGCATCCGCAATGAATTTCAGATTCTCTTCAAGCGTATCCGCACCATATACAACTTTCACGAATTTTACAAAACGTCCGACAATATCATCTGTGAAATACTCATCATCTGTAATCGGTATGATGGCATCCTTATCCGGAATAAACGTCTTATATTTGGATTCATCCCATTCTCCACCAGCATAGACAAGACCATCCGCATCAAGAGAATAACGGCCAAACATGCAACCTACTGCGTAAGAGATGAAGGATTTGATATCTCTCTTCAAATCCGCTTTCCTTACAGTCACATACTGATCCTCTTCCTCCGGCGTCAGTTCTTCTTCCAAGCCGTATATGTGGATGAAAATGCGGTTCAGCTCTTCTTCATTCTTCTTCAACTTTTGAAAACGTTCATCGCAATCATACTTCCATTCATTAAAGGCGTCTTCAATGTAATCTTGATCTTGTCCTGTTTCATCTGACATGCCGTGACAATTCTGCACAATTGGATGCATCTGAAAATCCCAAGATGTTTCAAAGGCATCCCAATCGTCTTTGGATATTGAAATATTTTCTTCAACCAATAAATCTATTTCTTCAATATTTTGAGGTAAAATCAGCGGCAAGCATTCCAAATAGCCGGGAGGAAAGTTCATTGTGGGATTAATAAGAGAAAATAAATAACTAGTGACTTTACTAGATAAAAATGCTAATATGCTAAATATTTTTTTAGGATCAATTACCTCACATAAAGGCCCTGCTGCATCAAATGTAAATCCTGGAAGTGTGTATCTGCAGGAAAATCTACCAGAAGCTATACTATTCCATGTAATTCCTTCTTTAAACTGTTGTGTTCCATTAAAGTTGTGTGCTCTTATTCTATTACCAATAAAATTATCATATTTTAGTTCAAATCCATCATGCCACCAATTAATTACATATGATAGGTTACCATACCATAGTCTAAAATCCCCACCTTTTTGCAATGGATACCATTTACATATTTGTGGGTCATAAGATGAAGTAGCCCCAAATTCTATATTATGAAATCCGATTTCATACCAATAACGCATAAACCTTTGGTTATTACCAGATATCATTCCAATTCTGGCATCAATAACACTACCAAGTCTTGGATAATCAAAAATACTAAAATTTTTAAACCAGTATGCGACAGGACTTCCAGGAATTTTTTTAAATTTGACTTGTTTTATGCTATACCGATTCTCATTTTTAAGAAACATGCCTTCTTTCCCTTGCTGACTAGTAGGTTCTACTAATCGTGCATAGATTCCTTTATAATTTTTTAATACACCAGGCCGTAACACAAAAGCAGTTGTCTGTACTACTTCCCCACCAATTTCTTCAAAAGCGCGGGCCCCTAAATGAGCCATATTGATGATAGAATCCTTGGTCAAAAGACGGGTACGCATTTTTTCAAAAGAGGAAAGGAACATCCAAGCATGCTGAGTGATCATAGCCTGGTAACCATTCTTTCTTGTAAAGTCATGGCATCGTTCCATGAAGCAGGCGAAAAGATCCGCCTTGGCATCTGCATAATTTTTCTTCACATAATCTGCTAATTTCCCATTCATGTTACTCGAAGTCATGTATGGCGGATTTGTCACCACAATATGATATTTTTCTGCCATTACTTCTGCAACCTTTACAAGCGGCAGAAGTTCATTATGAGTTTGATATGTGTACACACTCGGTACGGAAGTATCAGCAATCTCATCAAATCGTTTATAAAGTGCCTGAAAATCCACCCGTGTCACACCAAGGATAGACCCATACTCTTTGGCATCATGCAACTCCGAAACAAGAGTGCTTATAGTGGCTTTAAGTTTCTGATTTCCATTTGCAAAGTATTCTATGCAGTGTGGATCGATATCGTTACTCTCCACTATCGCATATACATGTGGCTGCACACCACGCGCCAACAATCGTTTATCATACTGACAAGCTTTCATCATGACGGAGAAATACGCAAGCTGTGCTGCACGCTCATCGAGATCTAATCCATATAGGTTATTTTTGATAATATTTGATGCCGCATCACGGGATGTATATCCGTAGGCCACATAAATCTGCATCAGCAAATCGAAAAGATAGCAGAGAATATGGCCGCTCCCCATACAGGGGTCCACACACAAGATATCTTCTGGCTTTAAGGCAGAAGATATCTTGTGGATTTCCTCCAATTGTTTTTGTACTTCCGGTTCCTGCTGGGTTCCTTCCAGGTAATAATACCATTTACCATTGTTTTCATGCGTCTGAATATACGCATCCAGTTCTTCTTTAGAAGGTATAAATTGATTTTTATTATCCGGATGTCCTTCCAACCACAGACGACCGAGAGAATTTTCCACCATATAATGGACAATCCAGTCTGGTGTAAAAAGCTGCGTTGCCGCTGGAATCTTGTCCTTTGTAATTTTCTTTTTCTTTTTCAAATTCGCAAAAACCTGATCTTTTAACTCTGTGTTGTAATACTGATACAACCACCCAATAATCTGAACCTGATCCTTCCAGTCATTTTCAGGAATTATTGTCACCATCTGTTCGACGACACTTCCCTTTCGGAGCAGGTTATCAGGGAAAAGAAGTTCTGTATAGTCCTCAATCTTCTGAAACATGTTGGTTTGTCAAACATATGTTACACCGTACTTGATGAAATCATGGAGTGTATCTTTTGGAGATTTCCATCCAAGTG
>PPYF01129670.1_pt1 | contig 28403 bp, 22 predicted proteins | sample 1559871 | NCBI WGS metagenome assembly PPYF01 (sample SAMN08240021, study PRJNA423297) | Human gut metagenome, whole genome shotgun sequencing project.
TAATGGCGTCCGTATACGTTCTCCCCATTCATCGCGGTCAGCGCCCGTTTCTCACTCCAGTTCTGGGCGATGGACACGCTCACCTGCTCCGGACTGTCCTTGATTTCCCGGTTGTTCTCATCCCGGTTGTACGCCACCAGCTGAGGATAAATAGAAATCCAGTTCCAAATAATATACTCTTGACGGATTGCTTCCTGAATTTTCCCATAGACCACCGGGTTGCCATTCTCATCCCGTACCTGGACACCGTCCGCCGTGTGAGCATGATTGGTTGGCCGGTAGTGGAAAAACTCAAAGATTTCTTTATCGGTTGGATCATTCTGATTCAGTCTTCCCGGATAGCCCATCATCAGCGGCTTTCCCTTCCAATAGAACCACAAGTCCTGATAACGTCCCGGCTTGTAAATGTTTTCATACAGCTCCCGCAGCTGCGCCGCTACGTTTTCGTAGTCAAACGTGGGCAGCATAAAAGAAATCTGCGGCGTCCTGACGCCGTCCGCCCGGGCTTGCGAGAACACCTCCAGCAGCACCAGCACGTCTTTGAGAAACGTGGTGGTTCCGTTGGTGTTGTCGAAGCGTCACCCCAATAAGGGCTTTCATAATCATTCTGAATTTCCGGGTGTTCCTTCAAAATCGAGGTAATGTTGCGCGAACCTCTTAACGCATTGTTTCCGTGCCAGGTATGGAAGAACAAGCCCACCGTCTTTCCCTCCCGCACGGATCCCGTGGTTTCACTGGTAGACAGCGTGCGTCCCAGCCCGTCGGTGGCCACCCAGGTACTTGGCTGGACGGCAAACGAGCTGACCGGTTCAGAAAGAGGTCCCAACTCCTGATTGGGCGTATGCCGGTACTGGATACGGCATTTGAAGTTTCCGGCAAAAACAGAACCTTGTTCGTATGACCGTACCTGTTCCAAAGGCGGCGTTGCCACCGTGGCGGCTACCATACCCTGGAGGTTCCGAAACACGACGTAGTATTCTCCGGCTTCCCAACTCCCGTCCGTTATCAGAGCCAGCCATTCTTGTCGTCTGGGTCTTTCATAGGTCTGGCTGGCCAGCGCATCACCGGCCAGCGTTTCCGCGATGTTGTTCTTCCAGCGATACAACGCAAGGCTAATTCCTCCCTTTGTCAGCGAGACATTAGACAAATACAATTCAAACCGGTTAAACTCCGTTACTGCGTGGAATTGTACGCCGCAGTTCTCCGTTAGCGTCCAATTCGACTCCGTTCCCGTTGAAGAATATAGGTCAACCATCTTTGGCATATTTTCCTGTAACCCTCCATGATAAACCGTATTTTCCTGTTTCGTCTTTCCTTCCTGCGCCTGCACAAGACATATAGAAAGAAAACCTCCTGCCGTTTCCAGGAGCAGCATTCCGCATAACAGGACGATGCAGAAACGCCGACACATCGAATTCCTTTTCTTTTTCATCATAACGACCTCACCATGATAGAAGACAATATTTTTCCATGTGTTTATTATAAAGCATTTTACAAGCAAGCGTACCACACAAAAACGGCATAATCAGGTTGACTTTTCCTGCCAAGAAAGCAGGCGTTCCGTCATGCACAAACCGGACGGCGGACAACCGCCATCCGGTTACAAATTCACCTTCTCAACAACGGCAGCGGTTCCCAGCCGTCCCATTTTCCTGTCGCCCGCACGGTTCCCGTTTCTCAGTCCGGGCTCTTGTTCTTCCCTGCTTTGGCACGCATCCGCCGTCTTTTGCGCACGATCCAGAGAAGGGACAATCCCACAATGGTACCAACGATACAAACAAGATACACAATACGGAACATACCGTACAGCTTCACTTTCCGTGCTTGCTCGTCAGACAATTCCACAATAAAATGCATGCCGCTGGTATGGAGAACACCATTCTCATCAGAAGAAAATAGGAATGCCGGGATCTGGGACTCATATTGAAGAACCAACTCTTGCCCCGGTCCAGCATCGTAATAGTAAAAAAATTGGCAAAAAGACGGGACCGTCGGACAGATTTCCTGCAGCTGTGCTAAAGCAATTGCCACTTTTTTTTTGTATTCCTCAAAAGAAGTCTTTTCGGCCAGCAAAGAAACCGTCAGCTTGGCCTCGCTCAAATGATGTTCCCGCAGCCGGTCGACCGTTGTCTGGTCGCTGTCCGGATAGGCCTCCCGGGGCAGCCGCATTTCCACCTTCAAAGAGGACAGGTCCAAAGAGATTTCCTGGGCTTCCAGCCTCGCCTCCAACAGGACGGACAGATTTTGCTCCAGCGCCCGGAGTAACTCTTTGTTTTGCAAAAACTCTTCAAAATAGCCATCATCCCGCACCTGCAAATGAGATGCGCTCATGAAAAACACAACGCCATCCAGCCGACAATCGTATCCGTATGTCTTGGTAATCCGATCATACTCGCGATACGTTACCTGGCAATCCTTTTGATATTGGGAATGCAGATAGCGTTCGACTGCAAAACGATTCAAAAGAGAGCCTGGAAACAAACCCAGGCTCTCACACAATGCCGCGATGACAACCAGCGCAGCCAAAGAAATTACAACAAGGATAACAATCTTTTTTACGCTGCGTTTTTTAGTCTCGCTGCCATATTTCATCATTCCAACCAACCTTATTTCCGATAATTTGCGATGACAGCAAAATCCTTGACCTTCAAGCTGGCGCCTCCAACCAAACCGCCATCGATATCCGCCATAGCAAACAAATCTTTTGCATTGTCCGCCGACACGCTTCCGCCATACTGGATAAACATCGCCTGAGCGGTCTCGTCATCGTAAAGCTCCGCTACCACGCCGCGGATCAACTGGCAGACCTCTTGCGCCTGCTCACAGGTAGCGGTACGTCCCGTACCAATCGCCCAAATCGGCTCATAGGCAATGATAAGGCCCGCAACCTGTTCTTTAGAGAGACCCTGGAGCGCATTTCTGACCTGTCCGCCAACCCATTCTGCCGTAATGCCCGCATCTCTCTGCTCCAAAGTTTCTCCAACGCAGATAATCGGAGTAAGACCATATTGGAATGCCGCATGAGCTTTTTTGTTTACCGTTTCATCCGTCTCTGCAAAATACTGACGGCGCTCCGAATGACCGATGATGACATACTCCAACCCCAGATCTTTCAGCATGGAACCAGAAACCTCGCCGGTATACGCGCCTTTTTCCGCCCAGTGCATGTTCTGCGCTGCGATCTTAATGTTTGTGCCTTTTGCCGCTTCTACCGCCGCCGGAATGCACACAAAGGGAACCGCAGCGATCACCACGTTGGCACTGTCTTTCACCGCTTCCGCTAATTCCCGGAGAAACGTTCCCGTTTCAGATGGCGTTTTATTCATCTTCCAGTTACCAGCCGCGATTTTCTTTTTATCCTGATCCATCAGACAGGCGATTCCCGGCAGAATCTTGCCCTCCAGAAATTCCAGAGATGCACCGCCGCCGGTGGAAATGTGTGTAATCTTATCAGCAAAGCCTAGTTGTTCCACCGCCGCCGCCGAATCGCCGCCGCCGATGATGGAAATCGCACCGGAATCCGCCACAGCCTTAGCGACGCTTCTGGTTCCTTCGGCAAAATTGGGGAATTCAAACACGCCCATGGGTCCGTTCCAGACAATGGTGCCGGCTCCTTGAATCGCCGATTGATACAGTTTGATGGTTTCCGGTCCGATATCCATGCCGCTCCAGCCGTCCGGAATGCAGGAAGATACGACAACCTGACGATCCGCGTCATTGCTGAACGCATTGGCTACCACGTTATCTTGAGGCAGCAGCAGCTTCACACCTTTTGCCTGAGCTTTCTCCATCAGGGATTTGGCCAGATCAACTTTATCATTCTCACAGATAGAATTGCCGATCTGGCATCCTTTTGCCTTCAAAAACGTATATGCCATTCCGCCGCCGATAATCAACACATCTACTTTTTCCAACAGGTTATTGATGACTTCGATCTTATCCGACACTTTGGCGCCGCCCAGAATGGCCACAAAAGGCCTTTCCGGATTGGCTAAGGCTTTGCCCATGATGCTGATTTCTTTTTGAATCAGGAAACCGGAAACGGCCGGGAGATAATCCGCCAGGCCGGCAGTGGTAGCATGCGCCCGGTGGGCCGTCCCAAATGCGTCGTTCACATAGATCTCCGCCAGGCCGGCAAGCTCTTTGGCAAAAGCAGGATCGTTCTTTTCCTCTTCTTTGTGGAAACGTGCGTTCTCCAGCATGAGGACTTGTCCATCCTGCAAAGCGGCAGCTTTCGCTTTGGCATCGGGGCCAATTACATCATCCGCTTGGGCGACCGGAATTCCCAGAAGTTCGCTGAGCCGTTTGGAAGCGGGCGCCATGGAATACTTCTTATTCACTTCGCCTTTTGGCCTTCCCAGATGGGAAACCAGAATGACCTGTGCTTTTTGATCCACCAAATATTTAATAGTCGGCAATGCGCCAACGATTCTTTTATCATCCGTAATATTGCCTTCTGCGTCAAACGGCACGTTGAAGTCTACCCGCACGATAACCTTTTTCCCGGTCACGTCGATATCCTTCACACTTTTCTTGTCATAATAGCCCATGAAACAGCCACACTCCTTCATTTTCAAATTTACCGTCTCATTGTATACCTATTTTGTTAAAAATTCAACAAAAATTTCCCAGAGCAGCTGGAAAAACAAGGAAAAACGGCAAGCAAAAACTCCGTCCGCCGGCGAAAAACAGCGTCTCAGCGTCTTATAGAATATCTCGTAATTTCTTTTTAATCCGCTGCAGCGCATTGTCGATGGACTTGGGATCTTTTCCTAAGGCCTGCGCAATTTCTTGGTACGAATCACCGCCCACAAACAGGTCCAAAACCTTCCGTTCCAATTCGCTGAGACAGCGGCGCAGCTTATAATCCAGCAGCTCATTGCTTTCCTGATCGATAACGATCTCCTCCGGATCAATCATCTCATCCGACAGAAGACTATAATCCAGCAACTCTTCCGGATCCCGTTCCTCATCCTCTTCCCCGGTCATCTTGCTGATGGATACATAATTATTTAACGGCGTATGCTTCTGACGAGTGGCGGACTTTACCGCCGTGATGACCTGCCGCCGGATACAAAGCTCCGCAAAAACGGCAAACGATACGTTCTTCCCCTGATCATAGTTCTGAATAGCTTTATATAAGCCAATCATCCCCTCCTGCAAAATATCTTCCCGATCCGCTCCCGCTAAAAAATAAGGGCGGGTTACAGAGCGAACCAGCGGTTTGAATTTGTCCAACAAAAAGTCACATGCCTTTTGGTCGCCTTTGTTGGCCAATGCAGCCAAGGTTTCATCATCAGCAGCGCCGTTCAATACCATCCCTCGTTTCTAGCCTATCAATCCATCTGAATTTTGGTTCCATCCCGTGTATCCACCAATGTGACTCCCATCTCTTTCAGCTGGGCGCGGATGGCATCCGCTTTTGGAAAATTTTTCTCCTTTTTGGCCTGGGAACGGGCCTCTACCAATTGAAGGATTTCCTCGGGTAAAGCCGGTGTACTCTCTTTTGGCTGTGTAAATTCTCTTTCGGCCTTCTCTGCCTCTTTCTCCAGGTCCAACCCCAATATCCGGTCCGTATCCAGCACAAACCGGTAAATAGCATCGCTCTTCACCGGATGGCGTACCGCATTCCAAACCACGCTCAGCGCAAGAGGGACATTTAAGTCATCGGAAATCGCCGCACGGAAAGAAGCTTCCCACTGCATCAGCTGCTGCGCTTCCACCTGACCGGCCGCGCCCTTGTGCCTGCTCAGCGCTTCCGTCAGCCTGTTCCAGGAAACCTGAGCGGAACGCAATCCTTCCCATGTGAAATTCAGTTTATTTCGATAATGGCCGTTCAAACAAAAATAGCGATATGCCATCGGAGAATATCCCTTTTCCATCAAATCGGAAACCGTATAAGTGTTTCCCAAGCTTTTGGACATCTTCCCGTTGTCCACCAACAAAAATTCCGAATGCATCCAATAGCGGACAGCCGGTTTGCCGGTCAACGCTTCCGATTGAGCAATTTCATTCTCATGATGAATCGGAATATGGTCTACGCCGCCGGTATGAATATCGAACACCTCACCAAGATATTCCCGAGACATGGCGGAACATTCAATATGCCAACCGGGATACCCCATCCCCCAAGGGCTTGGCCACTGCATAATGTGTTCTTTCGGCGCCTTCTTCCACAAAGCAAAATCCGCCGGATGACGCTTCTCGCCGTTGACCTCCACTCTGGCCCCCGCCTGCTGATCTTCCAGGTTCGCCCGGGAAAGCTTCCCATATCCCGGAAACTTCATAATATCAAAATAAATGCCGTCGCTTGTCTCATAGGCAAACCCTCTCTTCAGCAGCTCCTCCACAAACGCAATCATGCCCGCAATGTGTTCCGTCGCTTTGGGAATCACCTCCGGCCGGTCAATGTTCAGCCGGTCCAAATCCCGGAAGAAAGCCTCCGTGTAAAAAGAAGCGATTTCCCAAGGCGTCTTCTGCTGAGAACGGGCGGCTTTGGTCATCTTATCCTCTCCGTCATCCCCATCGGAAACCAAATGGCCCACGTCGGTGATGTTCATGACATGTTTCAAGGTATATCCATTGTATTTCAAAACCCGGCGAAGGGAATCCATAAAAATATAGGTACGCAGATTGCCGATGTGGGCATAATTGTATACAGTAGGTCCGCAGGAATAAACCGTCGCCTGATTTTCTTTCAGCGGCACGAATTCTTCTTTTTTTCTCGTCAACGTATTATATATCTTCATCGTGTTGCCCTCCATCCTTCTCTTTCCCCATTTTTGTCCGCAGCTCCTGGATTTCCCGTTCCTGCTTTTCGATCAGTACCCGCAGCTTACAGAGTTCCTGCGCGATAGGATCCGATACCTTATTATGCTCCAGTGCGACGGAGGGAGCCACCCGTTCTCCGCACTGTTTGATTACCCTTGCCTTCATCCCCGTCACCGTGGCGTTCTCCGGCACGTCGTCCAACACCACGGAACCGGCGCCGATCATGGAATTGTTGCCAATGACCACCGGACCAAGAACCTTCGCCCCGGCGCCGATCAATACGTTGTCGCCAACCGTGGGATGCCGTTTGGAATGACGCTGATGGCCCGTTCCGCCCAACGTCACCTGATGGTAAATCGTACAATTGTCACCTACCACAGCGGTCTCTCCAATGACAACGCCCTTGCCGTGGTCGAGGAACAGCCCGCTGCCGATCTTAGCGCCCGGATGAATTTCCACGCCGGTAAAATGACTGCCCCACTGCGAAATCATCCTGGCGATAAAAAACAATTTATGACGATAAAAAAAAGCGGAAACCTTATGATAAATCAGAGCATGAAAACCGGGATACAGCAATACTACCTCCGCCGTACTCCGGGCAGCTGGGTCCCGTTTTGCTATTGATCTGGCATCTTGCAGCAAGCCCATTGCTTACCCTCCCAAAATACTTCTGTAACCATTATAAAACAAATCCCGGAAAAGGTTCCTTGGCTTATGAGTATAGCAGACAAAGGCTGGAAAATCAATCATCCCCGACGAAAAACGTCAAAAATGGGCGAAGCAGAAGACGAACCCCCGGGAAATAAAAAATCTTTCCGGGAAATAAAAAAACAACCGTCATCCCATCTCTGATCTGACGGCTGCTTTTATCATGTTGAATGTTTCTCCCAAAATGCCGTGGCCTAGATTTTGACACCTAGCCAAGCTAGGTGGGTGTCCTATGCGAGCTTACAATCTTCCCCCGCCGGAAAGTCCGGAGCAATTGCTTGGGGCCTGATTTCCACCCGGTCAAATCGGATTCCCTTATAAACGATGTAGGTTCAAAATATAGGGTTCAAACGAACATCCCAGGAAGGTGTGAAACATTCAAACCTTGTAAGCCATATTATACCCATTTCCGGAGTAAAAAGCAACCTCTTTTTTCATCCTGATTCTGTCAGGCCAACTGGTAGATTGCTTCCAGCGATACGCCCACATCCTCTGCCGTCCGGCGAACCGCCGCAGCGCTTCCGTCGGAAAAGCGGACACAGTAGCTGCATCCGCCATGGGTAAGAAACCTTCGGGGCGTAGCAATCACTTCGGCGCGGACAGATCGCCGCGTCAAAGCCTCCGCCAGCTTAATCGCTTGGTTTTGCGTTTTTACAATAGCAATGCTCATCCAAAACCCCCTGACGTTTGTCGTATTTCGCAGCTTGCCGGTTTGGCCGGCAGTCTACTTTACATAATATGCGGCAGGGGATATTTCGGTGTCCGTTAGGAATTTGCGGTCACGACCGAGTATTCCGCCTCTCTTCTTTGCTGCTTCTTTCTGGTATATGAACAAAAAACAGTTCGCCGTTCCATGCAAAAAAGCCGCATAGCAATGCAAAAAAGTAATGTATTTTAGTAGGGTATGCGGCATGAGGAACCCGCTTGACGAAAGGCCGGAAAAGAAGCTATACTGGTGTATCAGGGAGGGGGCTGCGACTGTGGCAAAAAAAGAAGAGAACGACGAGATGACCTGCTGGGACATTCTGAGTCAGACGGACATCGCCGTTAACGGCATCAGCCATGTCCGTCACCCGAAAAACATGTCCCTGAACATGCTCACCAGCGATTTCGACCTTTGGCAATTTGTGTCGGGCAGCGCCAGCGTGACAGGAAAGGATTCTGTTTATTCCATTCGAAGCGGATGGAATCGGCACAGTATTTGCTGAGCCAGCAGCAGTTTTCTGTCAGCGCGACAGCCAAGCATCTGGGGTACTGCGATCCTTACGCCTTTTCCAAAGCCTTCCGGCAATATTATGGAATCAGTCCCGGCACGCTGCGGAAGAAAAAGCGTAAAAAAACTTATTGAATGGAAATCAAACGGGAAGGAATGTGTTGTTTCATGATGCGAGTCAAACCAAGAATTGCCATTACCATGGGAGATCCTTGCGGCATCGGGCCGGAAATCGTCAGAAAGGCTCTGCGCCATCCGGAAGTCCGCGCCTGCTGTCGTCCCATTGTCGTAGGGACTCAAAAAATCATAACCAAAGCAGCCGAAGCGGATCCTTTTCCGGAGGATATTCTTCGGGATTGGGTGGAAATCCCCTGCCCCTGCCCAAATCAGAAGCAACAGGGAACCGTTCAGGCCTGGGCGGGGCAGGCGGCTTACGATTGCATCCGAGAAGCGTCTGCCTTGGCGCTTCAGGGCAAAGCGGATGCCATAGCAACCGCTCCCATCAACAAGGAAGCCTGGAAAGCCGCCGGGATCTCCGCCATCGGTCATACCGAATTGCTGGCGGAACTCACCCGTACAAAAGACCCATTAACCATGTTCGAGACCGCCGGACTGCGTATCTTTTTTTTAACCAGGCATCTTTCTCTTCGAACAGCCTGCGATGCCGTTCGCCGGGAACGGATACGGGACTACATCCTTCGCTGCGCCGGCGCATTGGAACAGCTTGGCATACGGGACGGAACGCTGGCGATAGCCGCTCTCAATCCGCACGGCGGCGAACATGGCTTGTTCGGAGACGAAGAGAACAGGGAAATCACCCCTGCGATCCAAGCTGCCCGGGCAGAAGGCTGCCGCGTAACCGGTCCTGTCCCAGCCGATTCCGTTTTTCACTTTGCAAAACAGGGAAAATACGCCGCCGTACTTTCCCTGTATCATGATCAAGGCCACATCGCCGCCAAAACGCTGGATTTTGAAAGAACCATCTCCCTGACGCTGGGACTGCCCTTTCTGCGTACCTCCGTGGATCACGGTACGGCGTTCGACATTGCGGGCAAAGACGTCGCCAGCGAAGTAAGTATGGTAGAAGCCATTCTGCTGGCCGCCAAGTACGCCGGTCAGAAAGCTGGCGGCGAATAATCAATAGCCGTATATCCGCTCTGGAATGAACTGCATCAATTGAATTTTAAAATTGCCGTTCCGCGTCCGAAGAGCGTCCAAGAATTCTTTGATATCGTTTTCGGACTTCAGTTTGACGCGATAGCGAAGTTCCATTACCGTTCCGGCGCTGGCCACACCAACCGATACCAGTTCATAAGATACCGTATAGTTTTGCAGCGTCTCATCAAACAATCCCTCGTAGTTGATCTCCTCCGGAACGGCAATGAGCAGTGTCTTGGTAACATTTTTCCCACGGTCCGCCGTAGCTATCGTGTACGCAACAATGATGACACAGGTAATCAAAACAAACAGCAGAGCAGGAAGATACAGGCCGCAGCCTGTGATAAAGCCGGCTCCCATGCTGAAAAATACAAAGGCAATGTTTTTGGGAGTCATCAGCGTGCTCCGGTACCGGACAATGGATAACGCGCCGGCCAAACTAAAGGCCCGGCCAATGTTGGAACCGATGACGCTCAGCAGCAGCGCCACCACGATAGGCACCAGAAACAAAACCATGCCAAATTCGCTATCGTACATCAGTCTCCTACACGTTAGCTTATAGGTACAATAAATGAAAAAGCCCAATAAGCATCCGATCAATACCGCGGCACATACGTTCATCACATTCTGTACATTGTTAATTTCCTGTACGCCATTCCAAAAATTCTGCCAACTGTTTGCCATATTCCTTCTCCTTTACCCTCTTGTTTCGTTTCTATCTTCCATAATTATACGATCCGATCCAGCCTCATTTGCTTGTAGTGAGAACAATATTTGGAAAAAGTCTGATTGCGGCAGTGATACTTGGCCAAAATACGCACAAGCCAGAAAGGAAGATTGTTACCGGACTTGACCTCCAGCACCACCACGTCCTCCGGCGCGGCCAAATTGCCGCCGTTCCCGGCCGTCAAATCCAGATGATCTGCCCGGGTACGGATACGGTAATCAAAAGTAATCCGCAATTCCGGATCTTCCAGCGCAAACAGCGCAAGCCGCTCATAACTAACCACATTCACCGGCTTTAATCCATTGGAAACGATCACATGCTTCAGTTCCCGCAAAATCTGCGGATTGGAACAAGGATACTCGTCCGGTACGGCCTCTTCGTTTTGTTCGACACAGGCCTCCGCAAAAGCCATGGCATGGGGCAGGCTCATCCTAACGCGCCTTTTTTGCACAAGACCATTTATTTTTGCCTTGATTTCAAAGAAGACAGGATCCTCCTCCCGTACCGTGTTGTACCCTCGGAGACGAACCTTCTGCCGGTAAGCATCGTTGTTGATGGTTTCATAATAGCATTCCAGAAATCCATTATCGAAATAGATGCTGCTGATGGTGTAAAACCCCTGTTCATCTCCGTTGCCGTCAGGCGCGGTATAAGGCGCCAAATCTTGCATCATCGCCGTCATCGTATCTGCCGTCATCGGATATTTGAATTCATACCGGCTGAAATTCTCTTGAAACAACATGTTACCCTTCTTTCCCAACACAACAGCAAAGCATTCCTACCAGCCTTGCTCCATCCCCCAAGCATCCAGCAAAGTAGAAACGCCATTGGTCACGTTCACTTGATACGTTTTAAATAATATACGATTCTCCGTCACTTGGCAATATGTATAAGTTGGATATTCGCACAAAATTGATTCTTTCGTAAAAATATCTTCCATCTCCCGGAATTCTTTTTTATGCTGTTTCGCGCCCGCGCTGCCGTTAATGAAATAGACGGTTCCCTCGTTGGCACGGTATACCGGAATGCGGACATCCCCCTCCATCACTTCCGTCAGTTCATATGGAGCCGGCAAAAAATTGCGGACCGGTTCCGAACGAAAATAATAATGATCGTGACCCTGCAGTACCACCCGCACACCGTATTCGTCAAAAATAGGAAGCAGCTGTTCCCGCAACGCCACAATCTCCCGATCATCCGCATGATTCCGGTCCGAATAAGGAGCTTTGTGCAGAAGCACCACTTTCCAAGCTGCCCGGCTGGCCTCCAAATCCTTTTTCAGCCATTTTACCTGTGTCTTAGACAAATCTTCGCTGTCATCGCCCGTGTACAGCACGGTAAAATGTACGCCGCCATAATCAAAAGAATACCATCCATTTCCGTTTGCCGAGGCATCGCTCCGGCTGCCCAGGGTAAAATGATCCATCATCGATTTGCCATCCTTGTTTCCGGACACCGGGACAATGCTTAGATTGGCCAAATATTCCCTGGGCAGATCGAAAAAGCAGCGCCACAAAAATTCATTGTGCCGATCCTCCACAAAATCTCCCAGATGCACCAAAAAATCAGCGGAATGGGAAGCTGCCGCCTGCTCCAGCACCTTTTTCCAAATGGCGTAATCCGCCTCGCTGAAGCCCTGGGAATCCGTTACATAAAGAAAAGAAAAATCCGTCCCGCCGTCATCCGTCTCAAAGAGATAGGTTTCGCTCCAAACATCCTGCTCCGGGTCGCCTATCCGGTACCAATACTTTGTCCCACTTTCTAATCCGGTAAGATAGACGCGATGGCGTATGGCCGGAACGGATACCAGCTCCCCCGTCTGTTCCTCCGGCACCTGACAGCTGAGCGCCAAGGACATCCCTCGTGTCAAAACCGCGGCGTCCTTTGTGAAATCCGGCGTTTTGCCTTCCTCATAAGGAAGATATTGCACCGCGCATTGTTCCATCCCGGTATCGGTATACCAGCAAAAGTTCTTATCCCGCGCCGGATCCTCGCCGAAGGTCACCGCCAGATTGTAAAAAGGCTGCTGCCCAACGCCGCTGTTTCCCGGTCGCAGCAGGACAAACAACAGTACGGCAATACCAAGCAGCAGTAGGCCCAGAAGCACACCGCCAAATAGCATCAATTTTTTATTGCTTTTCATATCCGTCCCTTCTCTTCAGTAGAAACATCCAGTTACACTCCCAATAACAGCTTCGCTATGGAATATACCACAAAAGAGGTCAAATAGGCAATGCCAATTTGATATGCCGCACTGGCAAGCGCCCATTTCCATCCCCCCAGCTCCCGTTTCATGGTGGAAAATGCCGCGGCACAAGGAACATAAAGCAGAACAAATACCAAAAAGGCATATACCACCGCGCCGTTGGCAAAAGGAACCGCCAGAGCTGCGGCGGTAGCCGTGGACGCACTCAGCCCATAGAACAGGTACAGGGAAGATACCACCGCTTCCTTCGCTACCAGCCCGGTCAGAAGCGCGACCGCCACCTGCCATGTGCCAAAGCCAAGGGGCCGGAATACCGGCGCCAGAAAACCGCCCAAGGTCCCCAGCATACTAATCTGACTATCCGTAACATAATGCAGGGTAAAGTCAAAACTTTGCAGGAACCAGAGAAGCACGCTCATCCCAAAGATCAGCGTTGCCGCTTTTTTGATAAAGTGTTCGACTTTGTCCCAAACATGATGCAGCGTGCTGGTCAAACCGGGCAGCCGGTAAGGAGGCAGTTCCAGCAAAAAAGGAGCGTCCTGCCCCCGGAAAACGGTATGCTTGAATAAAATTCCCGAAACGATTCCCAGTAAAATACCCATTGCGTACAAGCTTAAAATGATCAATCCCTGGTAACGGGGAAAGAAAATCGACACAAACATTCCATAGATCGGTAACTTGGCGGAGCAGGACATAAACGGGACCAGCATAATGGTCATACGCCTGTCCTTCATGTTCTCCATGGTTCGCGCTGCCATCACCGCCGGTACGCTGCATCCAAATCCCATCAACATAGGAATGAACGCTTTACCGGAAAGACCGAACCGCCGCAGCAGCCGATCCATGATAAAGGCAATGCGGGACATATAACCACTGTCCTCCAGCAAAGACAGGCAGCAGAACAGAATGGCGATCTGCGGCAAAAAGGTTAGCACCCCACCTACGCCGCCGACAACGCCGTCGACCAATAGACTCACCAGCCAGGAGGCCGTCCCGATCCTGGTTAGCTGACTTTCCAAAAAGGGCGCGAATTGGTCCGCGATCAGCCACTCCACCCCGGACTTCAGCCAAGCACCCAATGTGCCGAATGTCAAGGTAAAAATCACCAGCATGACAAGAAGAAAAATAGGAAGGGCAAAAATCTTACTCGTCACGATCCGGTCGATCCGCTCGGTGACGGTGACCTTCCCCATTAAGCTTCCCTTTGTCACAGACTGACCAACGATTCTCTCAATGTATTTATAACGGCTGTCTGCCACCATGGTTTCCCGGTCGCCCAGCTTGCTGGATTGCTCGTACTCCTGTGCAATCCGATCAATTTGACGGATGACATCTTCCGGAAGGTTCAGCGTCCGGCACAAAGGCTTGTCACCCTCCAGCATCTTAATCGACGTCCAGTGAACCGGCAAATTCGCCCTTCTGGCGTATTCCCAAACCAGCCGATCAATCCGATGATGAATTTCATGTGTATAGGAATCATACAGATCATCCGGTTCCAGGACAAAACCGGTCTCCATCTGTTTGATCGCTGCTTCTACCAGCTTCTCTGTTCCTTCCCCGTTCTTGGCTGTGATGGGTATCACCGGTACATTCAGCAGCCGGGAAAGCTCTTCTACATGAATGATATCGCCTTTCGCAGCAACCTCATCCATCATATTCAGCGCAATGACCAGTGGCCGCTCCATTTCCAACAACTGAATACTCAGATACAAATTTCGTTCCAGATTGGTGGCATCCACAATGTTGATCACCACATCCGGCTTTTCCTTGGTCACATAATCCCGCGCAACAATTTCCTCCATAGAATAAGGGGACAGCGAGTAAATTCCAGGAAGATCCACCAATGTCACATCGTAACCGAACCGGTCTGCCTGCTTCACATGCCCTTCTTTTTTTTCCACCGTAACGCCCGGCCAATTTCCCACATATTGATTGCTTCCGGTCAGATGATTGAACAGCGTGGTCTTTCCGCAGTTCGGGTTTCCCACCAGGGCAAACTTTACCTGCTTCATGTGTTCTCCCCTTTCTTCCCTTTTCTATGTTTCCGATGGGATGGACTGCCCTGGATGCTGCCATCCAGGATTTTGATATTCGCGGCGTCATCCTTACGTAAGGATAGCTCGTACCCCCGTAAAACGACCTTAACCGGATCGCCGAAAGGAGCGATGGAGGTAACCAGAACTCTCGTACCGGGCGTTACTCCCATGTCAATCAGCCGCCTTCGCAGCGGACCTTCTCCGGCAAAGCTTTCGACTATCCCGCTCTGCCCCGGCTCTACATCCCGTAACGTCACAACCATCATCCCTCTTTCTTATTTCAGCAGTTAGCTCAGGCTAACCTCTTTTTGTAAGGATACCGCATTTCGTACCCTTTGTCAAGCAGTAATTTTCCAAATAAAATATCGCGGCAGGACCTTAGGTGTTGTCATCCCAGCCTATATCATGTATACTATTTTGGAAGGTTATTCAGAACCGAAACAAGCAAGGAGCGAGCAACATGGATTGGACCGATGTGATTGTCACCATTTCCTCCCGGGACGTGGAGGAAGCGTCCGCAATCGCCCAAATGACAGTGGACAGGGGAATTTATATTGAAGATTATTCGGACCTAGAAGAAAATCTAAAACGATTCGGGCCGTTGGAACTAATCGATGACAAGCTGCTGCAGAAAGATCAAGGAACAGCTCACATACACGTTTACCTCAGCCCGGAGGAAATTCCGGCGGAGGCCATGGCCTTTTTACGAGAACAGCTTCAGGCTGCCGGTATCGTCAATCAATTGAAAACGCAGCACATTGCAGAAGAAGATTGGGCCAATAATTGGAAACAATATTTCAAACCCTGCGCGGTGGGCAAACGCCTGCGGATCGTCCCCTCCTGGGAACGGGAAAACGCACCTCGGGATGAGCGTAAAAATTTGATTCTTGATCCCGGTATGGCGTTTGGTTCCGGGCAGCACGAAACCACCCGTCTTTGCATGGAGCTGTTGGAAGAAGGGATCACAGCGGATACCACGATGCTGGACGTGGGAACAGGCAGCGGCATCCTCTCCATCGCCGCTTTGTTGCTGGATGCCAAATCCGTTGTGGGAGTGGATATCGACCCACTCTCGGTAAAAATCGCGAAAGAAAATGCAGAACGCAACGGCGTATCGGAACGGTATACCGTTCTTTGCGGCGACCTGGCCCAGCAAGTATCCGGAACGTTTCAAATGATTACCGCCAACATTGTGGCGGATGTGATCCTGCGTCTCCTTCCGGATGCCTTTCGGCTTTTGAAGAAAGGCGGACTGTTCATTGCATCAGGGATCATTGATACCCGAGAGGAAGAAGTTCTGGCAGCGATGAAACGAACCGGACTATCCATCCAGCAGTGCAAACGGGAGCGGGGCTGGTGCGCGATCAGCGCGGTAAGGGAGAAATAAACCCGCAGATTACTGCTCTTTTCTGTTCTTTTGGTACAGCAGATAGAGTCCCTCCAGAAGCAAATTAGGATTGTATAAAACAGGGCGTTTGGTGTGTTTGCATACCTCTTCCGCCAAATCACCGGTGGCTACGGCAAAACAGCTCTGCCGCAGTTCTTCTTCGAACCGCTGAATCATGCCGTCCAGCATACTGGCTGTGCCAAAGACAATGCCGGAGCGCATGCAATCAACGGTATTGGTTCCAATAGCCTTTTTAGGAGCGTCCACGCTAATATAAGGGAGCTGGGCAGTACTGCCGGACAAGGCCTCCAGGGAAATGCCCAAACCAGGAGCAAGTGCCCCGCCGATCATACAATTTTTTTCATTTACCACACTCAACGAAGTCGCAGTTCCCATGTCAATTACAATGACAGGCTTGGGATACAAGCAGGCCGCAGCAACGCAATCCACCAACAAATCTCCTCCTAACTGAGCAGGATTGTCAATGAGAATATTGATGCCGGTCCGGATACCCGGACCCACAATAGAAGGGGATTGTCCGGTCAAAAGTGTAATCGCCGCTGCCAGGGCATGCGTCGTCTGAGGGACGACGGAAGACAAAATACTTCCTTGGATAGCGGAAAGCGGAACATGATACAACGCCAGCATAGATTGGATCTGAACCGCCAGTTCGTCCGATGTCTTGTTTCGGTAGGAAGAAATACGAGCAACAAACTGCAGCGTATCTCCCTGAAACGTTCCCATAACGATATTACTGTTTCCCGCATCAATTGTTAAAATCATTGCTTGTTTCTCCCTTTCTATTGCTTTCAACGGCGTCTTTTGCAGGAAGACCATTAGTATCGGGAACAGATGGCCAATACATCCTCATACCACTGCTGGAATACGCTATCGGTGGTAACCGTGGCGATCGCGTCTTCGTAGGATACGCCGCTCTCCATCAGATCCAGCGCTATCTTTCTGCCATTAGCGGCATATTCCGTCAAGCGGTCCGCTAGCGCCTCACAAAACATGTTCTGATTGACAAACCCAACCGGCCCGTAGACGGACGAACTTCTTACTTGCTGAAACGCTGCCCCCAGAGTCAATCCCGATTTACGTACAGAAAAGCTTTCATTTTGCAGCAGCGCATAAATTTTTTTGTACGAAGCCACATTATTCAGCGCTTCTTTCTGTGCCGGAAAGGATTGGCCTTCAATGCAGAAATCCAAATAGAACTCACTCTGACAGATCCAGTCCAAAAACAAAAACGACGCTCGGTTCTCCTCTTCGGAACCAGACAAAACAACCGCGCCGCCTCCCGTCTGTGGCACAACCTTAGTTTTGCCATAAAAATTGGGATATTCCACGGCAAGCAGAATGGTATCCTCCTCCTGGCCGTCCAAACTCCGGTAACGGGAAGGAAACAATCCGGCGCTCTCAGTAGATGCAACGTAAGCCACAATCTTCCCGTCTGCCAGCAATTCCTCACAGCTGTACTCCGTGGTCTGCGCAATCTCTCCCCGTACCACGCCGGTGTAGTAAAAATCCCATATAGTACGGAACACTTCTTTGTTGGTATTCAGCTTAATTTCCTTATGACCGGCCTGGATAATGGAAAGTCCCTGCTGATTGGCCATGGTGATGATCAGATTGGGAAGCGACTCAAACGCTAAGAATGCCCGGCCATCCTGTGGCACGCTTGGCGTCAAAGCATCCGTCCAGGTATAGTATTCCCGGCAAATTTCCGGAAGATTTTCCCAAACACTCAAATCCTGGAGCACAAAATGGGATCGCCCGTCCCGAAAAAGCTTCCAAATTCCATTGTTCACCAAAACCACCTCCGTGGCCTTGGCTAGAGGGAACACGGTATATTTGCTTTCCGTGGAAAAAAGGCCCTCTTCCAGAAGGCCCGGATAATACGCCTCCAGCTGCTGCCGTGTCAAATAATCATCCAAATAGGCCAGCTTTTCAAAGACATTGGCAACGTAGGCCCCTTCTCCATTGGTCATTATGATATTTGGGATCTCCGTCCCCCGCAGTTCATCCCGGGAATACCCGGCCAATCGTTCCGAAAGATTCTCTAAGGATCCCTGATTCCGCGCCTGAACCTGGATACCGTTATCTTTCCCCACGGTACCGTTAAATTGGTTGATCATTTTTTGAAGCAGGACCTCTTGTTCTCCCCGATAACAATGCCAGAACTCCAACGAAATCACGGGATCCGGATCTTGGTGCGAACAGCCTGCCGGCAGAAACAAAGCGAACAAAAGAACCGCCGATATAAAATTTTTCATCATCCTCGTCCGGAATCGCAATAAAAACACATCCTTTGTGAAACAACGGTGGAAAGAGAACGCTCTCCCGGCAGCGTACTTGCCATCTGAAGCCTTGGAGGCCGGCTCCAGACTTTATAATCCATCAAAAAAATGCGCCGTCTCCGCATCCGACGTCGTCGGAACACGTCTCTCCGTTCCAACGAAGCATTTTGCCAAGGGCGCGGAAGTAACCTTCCGCGACTATTATACCATGAATCAGCTGCCTTGTTAAGTGAAAAACCGTCATAGCTTTTTTCTGCCTTTCTCTTCTTTGGCTCGCAGCAAAGAAGAAAAGGAACCCTCTTCCGCTTCCCGTTTTTCCGGCAGCCTGGCATCTTCCGAATCAGCAGAACGGTTTCTCCTTTTCGTCGGACGCGTCGTCTTTTCGTTCTCCCGCGTCCGCAAATCTTCCCGTTCTTCCCGATCCGCTGCAAGCACCGGTTCCGACGCAGAACGCTTTCGGAATAGACGTTCCAATTGGAGTCGCCGCAGCGCTACATCACAGAGAAGCAAAATCAACGTGAGAATCAGAAACAATAACGTATGCTCAGAGGATTCTCTGGCCCCAACCATTTTTACCTCCATCAAACCGTCGGTGCTCTCCCAGATACGGCCGCCGGTAGCCGCACAGACAGAATCCAGCAAAGAAGAAGCCGTGAGAAAAACATTGTACTCATCGCTGTAAGACGACGCCAGTCCGGATTCCTTGTTCATGACTACCTTGCCGTTATCCTGCTGCGTCACACGAACCAAAAAGCTGCCCTCTTGGTTCAACAGAAAGTCTCCGGTATATTCTCCCGGCCCGACCAGCTGAAGAGCAAATTCCTGTTCCGTTCCATCCGGCGCCAGCACAACGGCAGTAGTCGGATAATTCTTGTCATATTGTGTGGAAAGAAGGCGAATATATCCTTTGTCCCCTCTCCTCGTTACTTCCACAGAGCCCTGTTCCTTATCCTCTTCGGAAGGCAGTACACGGGAAATCATATTGCGGACAAACATCTGCCCGGAATCCGACTGCAAGAACTTGCTTGACCACTTGCCGTTTAAATCGGATAGAAAACTGGCTGTCATCCCCAGTCCATACTGCCACTCTGCATAAATCGGCCTTCCTTTCTCATTTTTTAAAATAAGAGCGGCCAATTCCTTCTCCTCTGCGCCCACATAGCCATCCAGTTCCGGGAAGCCAGCTATTCCGCCCAGCACAGGAGACGATCCGGCAATGACCGGAAGAAACGTCTCATTGTTGAGGTACTCCCCCATGGACAAAAAGGTCTCTTGAAACATGATTTCCGGCAGCTGATCGGCTGCCTGAGCCTCATAATACCGTCCCTCCGTCTGTTCTGCCAAATCCTTCATCAGGCCGTTGTCCAAAATCCCGATGGATATGGTGCTTAAGGTAATCCCTTCTTTCGCCATCTTTTCCGTGACTTTTTCAAAACCGTTGTCCCCAGGCTGGCCGTCTGACAGCAAAATGACGTGTTTCAGTGTCTTAGAGCTTTTCGCCAGCGCCTGATACGCATTATCCAGCGCGGCGTACAGCATCGTACCGCCTTGTACTGCAATCCCACCGATCTGGTTCAAAACAGTGCTTTTTTCCGTACCGGACGTCATAGGAGTAATCCAAACCGCGTTATCCGAAAAAGCAATCACTCCCACTTCATCAATGGTCTTGAGCGATGTGACCGCTCTCCTGGCGCCTTCCTTTGCCAGTTCCAGCGGATCCGTGCTGCTGCCGTCCCCACCCATACTGCCGGAATTGTCGATCAGCAGTACCAGCGCCAAAGATTCCAGTTCTCCTTCATCCTGTAAGTACATATTTACCGGCAGAATCGTTTCCAACGGAGTATCCGCCCATCCGCCCAGGGCATACGATTGGTTCCCTCCCACCGTCAAAACCCCTCTGCCCAGCTGACGGACATATAATTCCAATAAATCCGCCCATCCCTTCGGCAAATTTTCATAAGAAACATTCATCAGAATAACGGAGCTGTACTTTCTCAAATTCTCCAATTCGGCGGGAACGGATTCTGGGGTTACCACATCCAGAACCGCCATCTCCCCTGCAATTTTGACCAGTTCATGGGATTCGGTGCCGGTACCATCCACGACCAATATCCGCGGCGTTCCCAGAACCTTGAGAAAAGAATACATTTTATTATTCCGGATGACCTCATCCTGTTCCACGGATACTTCTGCGGTATAAGAAACGATGCCGGAAGAAACCGCGGTATCCTGGAAAACATACCGGTTGCTGCCGGCCTGAAGGGTCACCTGCTGCTCTGCTACCAGCAATTGATCGCCGTACAGCCGAACCGTCGCCTCCGTTGCATAGGTACTCTCAATTGTCACAGACAGTTCAAATTGTTCTCCCTGGTACAGTATGTCCGGCGTGGTAATTTGGGAAAGCTGAACCTCCCACTGAGCAGCTTTGGTCTCCTGGAGAAGCACATCTACCCGGATTCCCTGCAACACCAAAGAATGGATCACAGAAGAAACATCGCCAATCGTTTCCTTTCCATCGGTAATTAAAATAAGGCGTCGGTTCGTATCCGATGGCATCACCGCCCCGGCTACAGCCAGCGCACCTGCCAAATCGGTATGCTGTGGGTCCGGATGTGTTTCAAATCCGCGAAAGTCCGTCTCCCGGGCCAAAGGAAGCTCGTATGCGGTTTGATACGCAAACGTCATAAGACCAATGGAAGTATCCGGATCACGATAGCGGCAAAGGGATGCTACCACATCGGTCATTTGCTGGCGTATGCTTTTGGTACTGTCCGATAAATCCGCCAGTATCATAACCGAATTTCGTTTGGTTTCCTTTACCGTAGTAAAACCGGCAAGCAAAACGCAAACCAGAAACAATGCGACAAGCCGCAGTCCCAGAGCGATTTTCTGTCTAGCCGGAAAGCGTTGTCCATGCTTGGAACGGAGACTGCGCCACAGCGGCCAAATGGTCCACGCCGCCAGCGGGATCCAAAGCAACAGCAGCCAAGGTCTGTCAAATAGAATTCCCACGATAATAAACCCTCCATTCCACCAGTGCCGCTGCGGCTGCCAGCAAGAGCAAAAAAGGCCACAGCTCCGTGCTGCTTTCGGCGGTCTTCATACGGCTTTCTCCCAGCTCCAACGATTCGTTCCCGCCGGTCAAGGATTCGCCGGCCGGAATTTGAACGGTAAAATAGGTTTGGTATTCTTCTGACCGGGATTCCGTATGTTCCACCGTTTGCCGAATTTGGTACAGTCCCGGTTTCCCCGTTACGTACAACCCCGGAGGAAAAGGCGGCGCCAGCTGTTGTTCGAATCCCGCCGGGTCCACCACGGAAATCGACTTGGCGAAAGGAAGAGCACGTACCTCCACCGCTTCCCCCGACACATACTGTCCGGAACCGTCCAAAACAGAAGGCAACGTATACGACAGCAGATTCTGAATCAGGATAGGAAATTCTTTCAGCAAGGGAAGATTGGAGTGATGCAGATCAAACAAGAAAACAGACAGATTGGTGGACGTTTCACTTGTCTTGGTCAGCACCACCGGCAGTTCTCCGCAGAGGAAGGAGGGTTCCCAACCCGTCACAGATAACGTTTCCAGAAATTGCGCCACCACGATATGATCGGCCGTGACGTAGCGAGAGAGCGCCTGTCCGCTTTTTGTAACGGCGGCAGTTAACGACGTACCTTTGATGGACGCCCCCAGACGAAGACCTTCCGGATCGCGATCCGGGCAAATGAGCCAAACTGCGCCATCCGTGGGAAGGCTGTCCGGCACGAAGCCATCCAACAGATACAAATCGTATCCTATTCGTCCCTCCATTTGCTCCCGAGTCGTTTTGCTGATTTCATAGGAGCCCACAGCAAGAAGGACTTTTTCCCAAAAAAGGCTCTGCTCGCTAACCAGCAGTACTCGCTGACGCTGCTGTTTTTGCAATGCCAGAAACCGCTCATTGTCAGCCGCCAGCGCATCCTCCTCTACAATTCGTACCGATACAAAAGAAGCATCGACCGGAACGGACTGCCAATACGTATGAACCGGTTCCCCCGCCGGACAATCCACGGAACGAGCATCAAACAGCACGCCGTCACAATACAGTTCCAAGGTTAGCCCGTTATGCCCACCGCTGGATTGCACGGTGGACAAAATGGTGTAACCCTTCTCCGTCAGAACGCTGCTCACACCAGTAACAGCCGTATTCTCCTCTTTTTCACAAAGGTTAACAATGGAAATTTCACCGCTCTCCCGATACTCTTTATCGGTGTAAAAAACAACCTGTGTCGAAACCTCAGCTATTCGCAGGCTGCCGGCCAGCGCTACCGCAGCCTGCACATCAGCAGTACCGTAACCACATTCCATACCGCGAAGAGCAGCGTGAAGCATCTGTTTATCGGCGCTCCTGGAAACCAGCAGCGATACATTGTCCCCTACCTGGATAATCGACATACATTGGCCGGGCAGCAGCCGGTCAACCTGTTTCTCCACTTCCCGAACCGCCATCGCAAAGCGGGACGGAGAACGGTCTCCAGATCGCATGCTAGCGGAGGAATCGATCATCATAATATATTCCTGTGCCGTCCCCGCATGTTGAATCACCGGCCTAGTCAGGGCTAGAGACAGACAAACAAGAAGAAGCAGCTGTAAGAAAAACAGTAGGCTTTTTCTTAATTTCTGCCAGGGGGCGCTAGCCTGCATCAAAAGCTGTGAGCGCTCCCACAGATAGGTGCTGGAAACCATTTGCTCCTGATGCCTCTGTTTTAGAATATAAAAAAGAATCAGCAGAGGAACGGACAAAAACGCCAGAAATCCCCAAGGATTGTAAAAATGCATCGATACCTACCGGTTCCTTTCTTCTCGTTTCCTAATCAATAGCGGAACACCGTGTCACCGTCTCCCGCGAATAAAACCCAGGGACTCGCCTTTTTCCAGCAGGACGGACTCCCAAGGATCTTCACTGCACCACTGCACATAAAATACGCCGCGTTGAGAACAATAGGACTGCCATTCCTGCAAGAATTCTTCTAACGTCTTTCGATATGCTTCCAGCGCCCAGCTGTCCAGCTCCAAATCTTTATATTGACTGGTTTCGCAGTCCAGCAGCCGCATGCGGCCTAGGTACTCCGGATGCAATTCGTCCGGCGACAAAAGATGGACCACCAAGACTTGCTGCTTGTGGTACAGCAGATAATCAATCATCGCCTTGTCCTCGCTGTGGGTCAGGAAGTCGGAAAGAACGATGGAAACACCATTTTCTCTGGTTAGAGGGCGATAGGTCCGGATTGCCTCCAGCAAATGAGATTCTCCCTCAAAGGGCCAATTTTCCAAGATGTCCAGAGCCTGATAGAACGACGTGCGGCCAGTTAGAACAGGACAAAGATCAACGGCCTTGCTTGTGAGCGAAACCAGCGAAACGCGATCCAGAGCGCAAACCCCTAAATAGGCGAAGGCCGCCGCAAGACGTCTGGCAGCAATGCTTTTATCCGGCAATCCCCAATGCATGGAACGGGAGGTATCCAGAAAGATACGAACATGCATTTGTTTTTCATCCTGATATAATTTTACAAAAAAACGCTCAAATCTTGCGTAAGCATTCCAGTCAATCCGGCGGAAGTCATCCCCTGCCGTATATTCCCGGAAATCAGAGAATTCCACCGTACTGCCATGCAGATTGGACTTTCTTGCCCCACTGTAGCCGTTGTTAGCGGCAACGGGGAACGAGAGGGAAAGTCTCTCTAACTTTGCAAGAAAAGCTTGATCAAAAAGCCTTTCATCCATAGCGTTTCCTCCCGATGTTTCGGCGGTTTAAAGGAGCTGTTCTACAATCTGGTCGCAGTCCATTCCATGTGTCACTGCCTCGAAATTCAAAGCAAGCCGGTGGCGCAGCACCGGAAATGCCAGAGAGCGGATATCTTCGCCAGCCACATTATAACGCCCCTCCATCAACGCCTTTACCTTGGCGCCGGTAATCAACGCCTGTGCCGCACGTGGGCTGGCGCCAAACCGTAAATATTTTTTGGCAGCCTCTCCGCTGTCCGGCAATTCCGGATGCGTCCGGGCCACCAAGTCTATGGCATACTGGAAAACCGAGTCGGCAACAGGAACCTGCCTGGCGGTTTCCCGCATACGCAACAGAGTCTGGCCATCCGTTACTTTCTCAGCAGTTTCATCCACTTTCTTTTGAGTCATGCGGACGATATTTCCCAAATCTTCCCGGCTGGGAAACGGGACAAGCAGCTTCAACAGAAAACGATCCATCTGAGCCTCCGGCAGAGGATACGTTCCCTCCTGTTCCATGGGGTTCTGTGTTGCCAGCACAAAAAAAGGCTCAGGAAGCCTATGCGTCTCCCCGCCTACGGTTACCGTATGTTCCTGCATGGCTTCCAGCAAAGCACTTTGCGTCTTAGGCGTGGCGCGATTGATTTCATCCGCCAAAACAATGCTGCTGAACACCGGGCCCGGCTGAAAACGAAACACGGTATTTCCGGCGACGTCTTTCACCACCACATTTGTGCCAATCACATCGGCCGGCATCAGGTCCGGCGTAAATTGAATACGGGAAAAAGGCAACGCCAATACCCGTCCGAGAGTTCGCACCAGTCTGGTTTTCCCCAGCCCCGGTACGCCTTCCAGCAGTACGTTGCCTCCGGAAATAACCGCAATCAAAACACCTTCCACCACATCCTTCTGTCCAACGATATCCTTCTCCATTTCCCGCTGTAAGGCAAGACACGTTTCCTGAAACAGCCGGATATCCTCTTCTCCGATCATATCAATCTCCAATCCGCCGCTCAGCGGCCTCACAAATAGTCGTGAAAGTCATAGTTCTGCCAGAAAATGCGGGCGATGCCTCACGCCCGCAAATCATTCTTATTTCATAATTGGATGTCCGCTCATGCCGGCACTCTTTGCTCAAGAAAGTGAAGAAAAATACCGGCCTACCACATCACGCACGTCATCCGGAATTCCCTCCCGATCCATGGCTTGGCCTGCCCTCTCCGCATATTCCCGCAGCAGCTCCTGATATGGGACGGAACCTTCTTCCAATTGCGCTTCCCCCAATTCCTGCCGCTGGGACTCCCCTGCTTCGTTCTTTTTACCGGGCACATAAGACTCTTCGCCCCCGCCGCCAAGGAAGGAAGGATCAAAAACACATTCCTGCTGTTCTACGGTTTGACCTGCGCCCAATCCCGCTCCCTCGCCGCCGGAATTGTCACCGAACCCGCCATTTGACGAATCGGAACCGTTCCCGGTCCCCTCCGTACCCGCCTCTCCGCCGGTTCCTTCTGTCCCACCGCTTTCCGAAGCGTCCGGACGGATGGACTCCTTTAAGTCATCCAATAGGTCCTGAACATCTTGAGCCTTCTGGTCCCCTAACGTGCCGCCCAACTGCTCTCCTATCTGCCGCATCGTCTCCGCCAGCTGTTTCCAATCCATATCTGCCGCATCTTGCGACAACGCCTCGCTTCCCTTCTGCAGTGCTTCCTGAAGGGAAGACGGAGAAAGCCGATCCGCCGCGGACGCAAAAGCCTGCGCCGCCGCATCCATCCATTGCTGCTGTTGTTCCGAGGATAACTGCCCTGCCTCCTGCAAAGCATCCGCCAAATTTTTCAAAGATTCTTGTATTTTGTCCGAATCCCCTTGCCGCAGCGCCTCGCCCAACTCTTTTGTGATAGGCGTCTTCTCGAATTCGTCAGCCGCCGTTTGCTGCTGTTCCTTCCTGTTTTGCCGGAAAAGATCCGTTAACCGATCCGACGCCTCCGTCAGCTTAGCTAATTTTTCGGTAGACGACTCCATTTTACGGAGCGCTTCTTGCAATTCTTCCAGGATCTCCCGCGCTTCTTCCATATGCTCCGGCGAGAGTTCCGCTTCGTTCACTTTTTTCTCCAGGGTCTCCAGAAAGCGTTCTACGGTCTCCTGCGTCTGCTGCTTCTGCACTGCGGCGGCTTCCAGCTTCTCCCGGTGGGGGTTGGGAAGAAACGCAGCACAAACAAACAAGATAGTCAACGCGGAGCCAACCGCAATCATCTTTTTGGGGTAAGACAGCCGCAGCTTGGCCGGTTCCAGAGCGTCCAATTTCCGTAGGGTATCGGCCCTCTGCAAAGCCGCAAAAGCAGTCGTCTCCTCTTGCAGTTCCAGCATGGTACACACCCGGTCCTGCAAACCCAGGGCGTCCAATCGGCCTACAATCTGTTTTCTTCCGGGACGGGTTAAACAAAACACAATACCAACGGTCAAAACAAACACGGCGGCAGCTGCAAAAAGCGCATGCCGGAACGAAATACGGACAGGCAGCACATAAGAACCGGCAAGAAGAAGAAGGCCGGCGCCTGCTCCAAAAACGGCGCCGAAAATCACCGCTTTTTCAAAAGCCTCCAAATGCAAACGCCGCCGGAAGGGTTTCAGTGCCTGTTGAATGGTTTGTTTTTCCTCCGCCATATTCCGCCGCACCTCGCTTCCCATAAAATATAGATAGAATAAGTGTACCATAACTTATAACATCCCGCAAGGCAGCTCCGGGGAGAATCAAAAAATTCACAAAAGCTCTCCCCTCGGCGGGGTTGGCCGGCCGCAAGAAAAGAAACAGCGCCTTCGCCGGTTTGCCGCCCGGAAAAAGCGCTATGTACAGAGAGATAATAAAAAAATAAAAGGAAATTAAGATTGCGATGCAGACCCGTATTCGAACAGGTACGTTGTGCGGGGGACGCTGACGAACCGGAAAAGACCATCCTCGCAAAGAAATCGTTCCCCGGTAATCAAATTTTTTATCCAGGAACCGGCAGGCAGCCGCAGCTCCTTTTCTCCTGCGTTATCTCGGACAGGAAGACAGAAGTAGCGAGAATTCAGCAACAAAACGTCATCGCCTTTTTGCCATACCGGGACTCCAGACATGCGTGCCAGACAGCGCAGCAGCTCCGTAGAAGTAACCAACCCGGCAGAATAGACAGAAAGGAATCCCTCCTCCTGTTTCACCGCCAACCCGCCGCGCCGGGAAGCGCCCTGATCCGCTCTCGAATCCGAGGTTCCCATAAGCCAGCCCCAAACTCGGATATCATCAGAATCCCCGCAAGACTCCGGGACAAATAAGACAGGCGAAAGAGATGCGCCCGTCCCGTAGCAAGGCAGCGTATCCTGCTCATCATATCGCTCAGCATAGTCTTCCGACGACGACGGAAGCGAAATGGAGGAAATGGAGTGAGGAAAGCTGGCCTCCGGAAATCTCTGTCGAAATGCCTGATTCAATTGAACACGCTGTGTGCTTTCCGTCCAGTCTATCTCCAAAGGAAAACCCGTCAGCATTCGGCTGTTCTCCAAAGCGATCCCCGATTCACCCACCAATCCAGCGGCAAACATCCAAACAGCAGTCCCGCCGCTTTGCTGCAGTTTCCGCCGAATGGTTTCCCGCTGCTCCTCATCCGCATAAAACAGGTTGGGGAACAAATACAATTTATAATCCGGACAGTTGGCCAACGCCAGTTCTTTCTCCGTGATGATATCGAAGGCCACACCGGTGCGGCAAAGCAGATGTGCAATGGTATCCAGATAGGTATAGGTATGGCTTCGCATGCATTGGGCGTTGTAGGTAGACTGCTGCGTATAATAAAGGCTCTCCAGGCTGTAAACCAGCGCCACCGGATTGGGCTGCAGTTCTTTCTCCCACGCCTGATCTGCGATTTTCTTTAGCCTGGCCAATTCCTGTTTGTGTGGCTCATGCAGGAACAAACCATAGTCGTCATCCAGATCAAACCACCAATTTCCCACTCGGCGGATCAGAAGCTGCCCGAATTGTTTTCGAAGATTCGCAACCGATTCCTCAAATCCGGTGAATGCCTCGCTGGGATGGTAGAGCTGCGGGCATTGATACGTTCCCTCGTCCGACTCGCTCAAATATAATTTTTTATGCAATTTACAGC